>ERZ791922.8-NODE-8-length-253435-cov-7.277437_pt1 | contig 253435 bp, 235 predicted proteins | sample MGYA00510134_ERZ791922 | MGnify/ENA primary metagenome ERZ791922 (study PRJEB30046, sample SAMN00792101) | human gut metagenome | study: EMG produced TPA metagenomics assembly of the A metagenome-wide association study of gut microbiota in type 2... | reverse complement strand
GTACGCACGGTGGTGTGAGAGGTCGGCGGGCCATGGTCCGCCTCCTACTCGATATTTATACCAACTTCTACAAATTACAAACTCTGTGCTACAAACTATACAGAGAAAGGGACTATCTCATGAAGGTTTATGTCATCATGAGATAGTCCCTTTCTCTTTACTGATTTAATAGTTCACGTTTCAGTTCTTCATATCGTGTCGTGTAATACGGTTTCAGCTGGGATTCGCGCAGGTCGTAGCCAAAGGAGCGGCGGCTGATGGAAAGGACCGGCGGGCTCTGAATCCGTTTGGCGACGGCAAAACCGGACAGGAGACGCCACCACCGTTCCAGATCGTCGATGAAGTCTTTCGCCGTGGGGAAGATGTCCCGGACGTTTACGGAGCAGCCAATTTCTTTTTCCAAGGTTCCTTCTTTGTACCACGTAAGGATTGTTTCCGGCGTAGCCCGCTGCCAGCGTTCAACAAAAGCGCGGAAGAGATAATCGTGATAAGGATAGACGATGGGATCTCCCTGGCCTTTGGTGATATCCTGGCTGGCCGATAATTCGGCACTGGGCACGATGTCGATACTGCCCTGGGGGACGACTTCGCGCTGGAATACGACATCGTTGAGATACCGGGCCAGAGCATATACCTGATGCTTCCATAAATCGGCTGTGGCAGCCAGGAAGCCGGCATGATCGCCATACAACGTCGCATAGCCGACAGATGATTCGGCCTTATTGGCGTTGCACGTGAAGACGCCGCCGAACGAAGCCGCTGCAGCAGCCAGGATTCGGCTGGAACGGTCCCGGGCCTGAATATTTTCTTCGATGAAACTGGTGAGCTGAAGATGGCCTTTCTCTTCGCCCTTCTGCAGGAGGACTGCTTCCCGGAATTGCTTCCGCGTCAGTTCCAGACTTTCCTGAACGGGGATGACCGTGTAGTAACAGCCGATATTATCAGCCAGCTGCTGTGCCAGATCTTTGGTCATAGACGAGTTGTAGACACTGGGCATATTGACAAGGAGAATATTCTCTTTTGGCAGGATGGAAGCATATAACGCCGCATTGACCGCCGAATCGATGCCACCGGAAACGCCGAGGACGACTTTGCTGAGTCCGGCATTTTCCATGAAGGACTGGATGCCGTAATGAAGGCTGTGATAGATATCGGCTACTTCTTCATCAGGCGGATTCTGTTTCTGCGGACTGACGAAGGCATGGGTTGTTTCATCAAAATCGAGAACGGCCAGTTCCTCTTTAAAGAGGGGAGATTCGTAATGAAGGGATCCGTCTTTGGTATAGGCGCCGCTGGCCCCGTCAAAGGTATAGACGTTTTTGCCGTTATTCTGGATGCCCGTGCAATTGACGTATAGTGCCGGTACGTTGAGCTGACCAATCGACTTGCCGAACAGACGGTGACGGCGCTGGGTTTTGCCGAGGGTAAAGGGAGAGTTGGAAATATTGATGAACAGATCCAGAGAATAGTTGTCGTGGAGGCATTGCATGGGTTTAAACGGATAGTTGTCATCCCAGCTGTCTTCACAGATGAGCGGCCCAATCCGCAGTGTCTGACCGCCGGCGAAGGTCAGCGTAACCGGGGAGGTCAGGTCTTCAGGGAATACATGACGTTCCTGGGCCGTCTGCAGCAGAGATGTGAAATACCGGGTGTCACTGAATTCACGGTAATTTGGCAGGAGCGTCTTGATATAGTAGGGATAAGGAGAACGGTCCGGCCCGATAAACTGTCCGTTCTGAGCGACAAACAGTGCATTATATTTGCGCTGACGCCCATCGGGATTGATACGGTTTTCGTCGCAGGCGACGTTGCCAAACAGGATGGTAATCGAATCGGACAGAGCCCGGATCCGGTCCCCTAAACGGACACATTCGCGGATATAATCAGGCTGGTCCCACAGGTCACCGATGAGATATCCCGGGATGGATAATTCCGGGAATACAATGACGTGGCAATGCTGCTCTTTTGCCTGGGATATGCAGCGTTCCATGGACTGCACGTTGCGGCGCGGATCGCCGGCATGAACGTTCAGCTGGGCGAGTGCTATTTTCAGCATGAGATAGGCCTCCCTCATAGATGGGTTAGATTTCAATTACCTACTATAGTACCATATTTTACCCGTAAATGCATCAGGCGCATATATAAAAAGAGCCGCTCCGGAGAGGGCTCTTAGATGATAGAGACAGGTTGAAATCAGAAGAAACGGCCGAAGAAAGGAAGACGCTGGGCGTCGGCACGGGTGACACCGCCGGTAGCAGCCATGAGGCCGATGTAGATGGCAGACCCGGCTACTGTCGTAATCGTCAGGCTGAGGAACAGGCCGATATGTCCGATGGCATCGTAAAGGAAGTACATGGCAATCCCCATGACGGCGGCGCAGATGACGTTGCGCACGACCGTTTTGATATCGATGATATAACCGGTCTTGCGATAGATAAATACCAGATTCAGGGCAGCTGCTACGCCGATGTCAGCGACAGTGGCATAAGAAGCACCGGTGATCCCCAGAGCAGGAATGGCGACCAGGAACCAGTTGCAGGCCACTTTGACCAGGCAGGCAATACCCATGTTGATGACCGGAATCTTTGGTTTTTTAAGACCCTGCAGGATAGCCGTTGTAATCTGGTGAACGCCGAGAAAGCAGATGGCAATGGCGACGGCCCGCGTAGCGTCGGTCGCAGCCGGCGCGTTGTAAATAAAGGTGACTACCGGTTCGGCCAGTACGTAGAGCATGACCGAAAATGGGATGGTGACCAGAAGGGCGATGCGCATGGCACCGGACGTCTTGTTGTAAATTTCTTTCGTGTCGCCCAAGGTGAAACTATGGCTGATGGCTGGTACGAGGCTCATGGCCATGGCCGCTGTGAGAATCGTAGCCAGGTTGATGAGCGGTACAGACATGCCCGTGAGATACCCGAATAATTCCGTTGCCTGATGGGTCGGATAACCGGCTACTTCCAGTCGGCGCGGTACGATTAAAAGGTCCAGGTTGGATACGACGGGAAGCATGATACTGGCCAGAGAAATGGGGACGGCCAGAATGATGAGCCGTTTCAGGATGTGACGGATACTTTCCTTAGGAAAGACCGGCCCGTCTGTCGGCAGATGGCGTTTCAGTTTATGATAGTAATAGATGAGGACCAGCCATGCCGCTACCCCGCCGGCACCGGCACCGAGACTGGCACCGCCAGCGGCATAATCAAGCCCGTAAGGAAGCAGCAGTGCGGCAAATCCGAGCATGACCACGACGCGGACGAGCTGTTCGACAATCTGTGAGAGTGCCGTCGGCGTCATCTGCTGCCAGCCCTGGAGATACCCGCGGTATCCGGCTATGATGGTCGTAAAGAAGATGGCCGGTGCCAAGGCGATGAGCGAATAATAGGCACGGCTTTCACGGATGATATGATAATCGATGAGAAAGCGTGAGCCAAAGAAGACGAGGACACTGAGAAAGAGCGCCGTCGAACAGAGCATGGTCAGGGAAACGCGGAAAATGCGCTGAGCGCCGTTATAATCGAGACGGGCCACTTTTTCGGCAGTGATGATGGAAATGGCGATGGGGATACCGGCACTGGATATTTCCAGCGCGAGCAGATAAATAGGGAAAGCCATCTGGTAAATACCGATACCTTCGCCCCCCAGGATACGGGAAAGGATGATCCAGTTGATACTGCCGATCGCCTTGACGACAAAACCGGAAAGGGTCAGGATCAGCGTACCTGATACGAATTTATTTGCCATTGTGAAACCTCTTTTTACGGAAAATGATGTGGAAAAATCTATAACAAACACCTAATTCTATCATATTGTCAGAGAAAAAGATAGATGAAGCGGGAAAGCTGTCTTTATTTACAGAGGTATGCTATACTATACAGATATCAAGGGAGGGACATATCTTGCGTATTGTAGTAATCGGAGCCGGTAAGCTGGGGTACAGTATTGCCGAGCTGTTATCTAATGAACAATATGACGTCGTCGTCGTCGATCAGAATGAAGAACGGCTGGAGGCTGTCAAAAACAATCTCGATGTACTGACTATTCTGGCCAATGGTGCCAGTCCTATCACCATGAACGATCCCGATATCCGTAATTCCGACATTCTCGTCGCTGTGACGGCTATTGATGAAGTCAATATGGTTTCCTGCATCCTTGCCAAGAAACATGGCATACGCTATACGGCGGCGCGTATCCGGGATATGCAGTTCATGTCGGAAGCCCAGGATTATCTGAAGGAAAATTTTGATATTGACCTCATGCTCAATCCGGAAATGATCACGGCCCGTGAAATCGACCGCATCCTCATGATGCCGGCGGCTCTCGATGTCGAAGATTTTGCCAATGGCAAGGTCCGGCTGTTTGAAACGAAGGTCCGCCGCCATTCCCATCTGGCCAATGTACCTCTGAAAGACCTGCACATGCCCAAGTCCATCCTGGCAGGGATGATTTTCCGCGATCACCGCATGATCATACCTCATGGCGATGATTGCCTCCTGCCTCACGATAATGCGTATTTTATTGGTGATCCCAAGGCTATTGAAAAATTCAGTGAAAATTTTGTTCCCAGTGGCACGAAAAAAGTGGAACGGGTCATGATTATCGGTGCCGGCCGGACAGGGCGTTTCCTGGCTCCTATGATGGATAAGCAGGGCGTCAAGGTAAAAGTCATTGAGCAGGACCGTGAACGGTGCCGCATGGTGGCCGATAAGCTGAGTGAGGGGATTGCCATATGCGGCGACGGTACGGATATCGACCTCCTCGTTCAGGAAGGGGTCGCCGATGCCGATGCTGTTATCTGTGTGACTGATGATGATAAATTGAATCTCATGCTGGCTCTCATTGCCAAGCATTTTGGTGCCAAAAAGACTATTGTCCGCGTGGCCCGCATCGAATACGTCGATCTCATGCAGAAAGTGGGCGTCGATATCGTCCTTTCTTCCCGCCTGCTGTCAGCCAGTGAAGTACTGGCTTTTGCCCGCCGTGGCGGCGTCGTGTCCGTTTCTCTTCTCGAAGGGGCCAAGGCGGAAGCCGTAGAAGTCATCGTCCAGGAAGGCGCGCCTGTAGCAGGACAGCGCCTGATGGATGTCCGGTTGCCACGGGAGTGTCTGGTCTGCGCCTATGTCCGTGACGGACAGGCTCACATACCAGATGGCAGTTCGGTTTTGCAGGCCGGTGACAGGACGATTCTGTTCATTCAGACGGAACATTCCAAAAAAGTCATGAAATATTTTAAAGGCAGGGACTGAGTATGAATATGCGGCTCTATCTGTTTCTTCTGGGACGGATAGCCTTATTGAATGCAGTCGTCCTGGGACTGCCTCTCTGCTGTGCTCTGTACTGGGGAGAAGATACGGTACAGGCCTTTGCCATACCGATGGCGGTGACACTGGTGCTGGGACTGCTGCTGCAGAACGCAGGGAAACAGCATAAGAAACAGCTCGGTGTAGCAGAAGGCGCATGGTATTTAGTGTCTGTCTGGTTCCTGCTGGGACTGATTGGCATGATGCCATATGTGCTGACGGGCATCCTTACGCCGGCCGATGCGTTTTTTGAAAGTATCTCCGCGTATACGACGACAGGTGTTTCCTGTCTGGCCCCGGGACAGGCAGAGGCCAGTTCCCTTTTGTTCTGGCACAGCCTGATGGAATGGATGGGCGGACTGAATTTTATCATCATGCTGGTTACGGTCGTGCCCCAGGTCAGCGGCTGTTTTGGAGTGACCTTGTCGGCCCATCAGAGTATTGCCTTCAGTCCGATGGTCAGCCGCATGCACAATGCGGCACTGCAGACAGGAAAAATATATGTTGGGATTACCCTGATTTCGGCTGCCTTATATATTGCAGCCGGATTAAATGTGTTCGAAGCTGTCAATCAGGCTATGATCACGGCTTCGACGAGCGGCGGTACGGCGTCCCTCGATTTTGCCGGTTACGACAATCTGTTTCTGGAAATAGCGGCCATGATATCGATGATTCTGGCCAGTTGCAACTTTCTTCTCATCTGGAGAGCCGTGTCCCGGCGGGAACTGCGTTCTATCTTTTCTGATACGGAATTGCGGACCTTCCTGGCCATTCTGGGTGCCGTCAGTGTGATGATTGTATTCTACCTCTGGCATAGCGGCGTCTACGATATCTGGCAAAGCCTGCGCTATGGTACCTTTGCTGTCGTTTCTTTCCTGAGTACGACCGGGTTTGCTTCCGCACAGCTTTCTCTCTGGCCCGGATTTGACCGCTACGTCCTGTTTCTTCTAGTGTTTGCCGGCGGTTGTATCGGATCGGCTACAGGAGGACTTCGCATCATGCGCATCATCGTCCTGTTCCGCATGGCAGCAAGGGAAATGCGGCGCACACTCCATCCTCAGATGGTTGTCAGCCTGAAAATAGACGGTGTTCCTGTTTCCATGAAAATCATCAGCCGGGTCCTGAGCTTTTTCTTCCTGTACATAGGAGTATTCTTCTTTTCCATGCTGGTTATTTCACTGTCAGGCATTCCGCTGCTGCAGGCCATGGGCGTGGCTGCCGGGTGTCTCTCCAGTGTGGGATCGACAGCAGAACTCTATGGCCTGACTTCCTATGCTGCGCTTCCGGTGTGGACTAAATTATATTGTTCCTTTGTGATGATTCTGGGACGTATAGAAATTTTTTCCTTTCTCATTGTGCTGCAGACCATAGCAGCCCGGTTCCACAGCAAATGGTAATTTCCAATCAGAAAAGAGAAGTGTACAAATCATGGATATACGCATTATCCTGTATGTTTTAGGACGTATTTCAATGGCACTGGGGATGGTACTGACTCTAAATGCCGTCGTATCCATCGTCTGTCAGGATGACGGCCTTCTGGCACTGGCCGGGGCGGCTCTTGTCAGTTTTGCCGTCGGCATGGGAATGCAGCGCAGCCGGAAAGGAGCCGTTGACGATTTGAGCGTCCGGGAGGGAATTGCCATAACCAGCCTCAGCTGGATCCTCGTGACTTTTCTGGGTATGCTGCCCTATGTATTCGGTGGCTATCTGAATATCCTGGACGGCATACTGGAATGTATTTCCGGTCTTTCCGGCACGGGGGCTACGGTCATTACCGATATAGAAGTACTGCCACAAAGCCTGTTAGTCTGGCGCAGCCTGACTCACTGGCTGGGAGGCCTGGGCATCATCGTTATTTTCATTGCCCTGTTCCCCCAGTTCGGTCATGGCATCGTGCACATGATGGATGCCGAAAGTACGGGACCCACATCGGACCGCATGCTGCCCCGGGTGCGTCAGATGGCAAAGGCACTGTTTACGGTATACGTCGTCCTGACTACGGCAGCGACGGTGGCGCTTATGGCCTGCGGCCTTGATTTCCTGACCGCTCTGGAACATGCGTTTTCGACGATTGCCACCGGTGGTTTTTCACCCTATAATGACAGTGTGGCCCATTTTAACAGCCCTCTCATAGAAGGAGTCCTCGCGCTGTTTATGATTCTTTCCAGTGCCAATTTTTCCATTTACATAGCGGCTTGGCGGAAAGGAATCGGGGTCATTTTCAGAGATACGGAATTCCGCCTGTATGTGGCACTGGTCCTGGGAGCCTCGGCCCTGATGAGTCTCAATCTGATCTATGGAGCATCGTATGATCCGCTGGAGGCCGTACGCGAGACGTTCTTCCAGGCTGCGTCTATTTCCTCATCAACTGGCTTTGTTTCAGCAGATTTTGATCAGTGGCCTTCCTTTTCCAAGGGAATCCTGTTGTTTCTCATGTTCTGCGGCGGTTGTGCCGGTTCGACTGCCGGCGGTCTCAAAGTGACGCGGCTCATGCTGCTCATGAAGACCATGCGCTCTGTGGTACAGCAGAAACTGTCTCCCCGTAGTGTCGTGCAGGTCCATTCCAATGGGGAAGACTATAATGAAGAAATCCTATATGGGGTAGCCCGTTTTTTCGTAGCCTATGTCATACTCGATATTTTATGGACGGTCCTGTTTATCGGGGATGGCGTGCCGACTCTGGACGCCATCGGCCTCAGCGTTTCCACGATGGGAAGTTGTGGCCCGGCTTTTGGTACAGTCGGGCCGACCTGCACCTATGCGGAGCTGCCTGTTTTCAGTAAAGTCATCGTATGTATTTCTATGCTCATGGGACGACTGGAAATGTTTCCCGTCCTGGCATTGCTCATGCCTTCCTTCTGGCAGCATAGCAACTGGTAGAGCAGAATAGAAGTAAAAAAGGTGTTGTTATGGATTTACGTGTCGTCTGCCGTTTTTTAGGGAGAATATCGTTAGCCGAAGCCTGCGTTACCTGTGTGCCCCTGTTCCTGGCACTGGGATTTGGTGATGAGTGTACAGGGTCTTTTATCCTGGCCATTGGTATCATGATTGCCTGCGGGATTCTGCTGCTGCGTTACGGAAGGGTGCGGACCAAGCACCTTACCATCCGGGAGGGGATTGCCATTACGGGCCTTGGCTGGCTTTTAGCCACCTTCCTGGGGATGATTCCCTATGTGGCTGGCGGGTACCTGAATCTGATCGACGGTGTGTTTGAAAGCATTTCCGGCTTTACCGGTACAGGGGCTACGGTCATAGAAGATATAGAAAGCCTGCCTTTCAGTATTTTGTTCTGGCGCAGCATGACCCACTGGCTGGGAGGGCTGGGCATCGTCGTCATTTTCATTGCCCTCCTGCCGGCAGCCGGGCAGAATACACTCTATCTCCATAATGCCGAATCGGCCGGGCCGGCGACGGACCGCCTGCTGCCGCGCCTCAGGGATATGACGGGCGTTTTGTTCCGTATCTATATGACCTTTACGGCCATTGCCTTCGTTATTTTTATGCTCTGCGGCATGGATTTCTTCAGTGCCCTCAATCATGCCATGTCTACCATCTCAGCCGGCGGATTTTCTACGTTTAATGATAGTGCGGCCCATTTTGACAGTGCTGCCGTTGAAGGGTGGATGACCTTCTTCATGATTCTGGCCGGCGGCAATTTTGGCTTGTACTATCAGTTATACCGCAAGGGATTCCATGCCCTGAAGAAAAACACGGAATTCAAGGCCTACCTGCTCATCCTGTTTCTGGCGACCGTATGTATTGCCGCCGATTTGATCCATGCCTTTGATGCCGATATCTTTACGGCACTGCGCTATGCCTCCTTCCAGGCGGCTTCCATTGCTACGACAGGATTTGTTTCGGCTGACTATGACCAGTGGCCATCTTTTTCCAAGGGAATCCTGTTGCTTTTGATGATCAGCGGTGGTTGCAGCGGCTCTACGGCGGCGGGAATCAAAATTTCCCGTGTCGTCATCCTCTGCCGTTCCCTCGTAGCGGCTGTCCGGGAAAAACTTCATCCCCGGATGGTCATGGACGTGGAGATGAATGGCCGCCTTATCGGCCAGGATACGATTATCCGGGTCAATCAGTTTTTCTTTTTGTACCTGGTGTTCATCGCTTTCTGGGCATTGCTTCTGACTTTTGATGGAATCGGCATTTTTGATGCCATCGGGATCAGTGTCACGACTATGGGATGCATTGGCCCGTCCTTTGGCATTACCGGCGCAACCTGCACCTATGCCGGACTGTCCGATTTTGCCAAGACCATTTTGTGCATCTCCATGCTCCTGGGGCGTCTGGAATTGTTCACGGTGCTGGCCATGCTGCACATCAGCTTCTGGAAGAAGCGGGGAAATTGGTAAGAAACGTTTAGTCCTTTAAGGAAACAGCTTTTGATACATGTGTGTATCGGAGGCTGTTTTTTGTATATGAAAAGAAAACTCAATCCTGTTTGATAACACATAACGTAAGGAGGAGAGAAAATGAAAAAAATGTTTTTGCTGATTGGTTGTGCCTGTTTAGCAGGCTGGTTTATGTGGAGTGAAGGGCTGACTCATGTATCGCCTGTACCGGAGGCCCCTGTCGTGGCAGAAGTGGAACAGCCGGAGTATATGGTATATATTACCGGTGCAGTCAGAAAGCCGGGATTGTACTCCTTTCCCGATGTCGTTACCATCGGCGATGCCGTCCATGCCGCCGGCGATGCTCTTCCCTATGCCGAAGCATCGGCTGTGAACTATGCGGCCCGTATCGAAGACGGCATGCAGATCCACCTGCCCTATAATCTGGATGGCGTGCCTGCTGCGTCAGAGAGCGACGGAAAAATCAATATTAACGATGCAGACGAAACGAAATTGACCGAACTTCCCGGCATCGGTCCTGCCATGGCCCGGCATATCATCGAGTACAGAGACAAACATGGCGGGTTTACCGATTGTGAGCAGCTGCAGCAGGTCAAAGGCATCGGTACTGCCAAGTTTGAAAAGTTGAAGGATAAGGTGACCGTATGACGTACATCAGTCTTTTTGCCGCCATAGCCTTAGCTTCCGGCATTATTGCAGCGGATATTCTGCCTGTTCCTGCCGGTGCCGGTCTTGCCGGAGTGGGTTTCTGCCTGCCCGCCATGTGGATAGGGCGGCGCCGGTTCCGCAGTGTCCTGGTTCTATTTCTGTGCATGATGTTTTCTTTGGGTCTCTTCCGCCTGGCATGGGAAAACAGGCAGTATGAATCGCTGCCGTCGTATCTGGCGGGAATGGAAGTATACGTAGAAGGGACGGTGAAAGAAAAGAAAAATTCCTATGAAACGGAACAGGGGAAGATGAGCCGCTATATCCTGACCATGGACCAGTTTGCTTTTCCCGATGACCCGGCGCGGCACAGGGGAAAGGGGAAGATATACGTCACTCTTCCGGCCAGTCCCACCCATCCACCATCGGAGCGCCTCGGACTCTGGCTGGATATGAAAGACCTGTCGTACTACCAGAACCCGGGACTGTATGATGCCCGGCACAGGGACAGGGAACAATCCATTTTCCTGAAAAGCTATATCGTGCCCGATACAGGGATACAGGTGCTGGAGCCCGGCCAGGGCATAGCTTATCAGTTGTGGCGCCTGAGACAATATCTGACCAGCATGTACAGAACCGTCCTCGACAGGGACTACGCCTATATCCTGAGCAGTCTGCTTTTTGGCGGTCATTATGATGAGCTGCCTCCGGCGCTGCTGGAAAGCTTCAGCATTACCGGTCTGATCCATATCCTGTCCGTATCGGGATCGCACATGTCTTTGTTACTGGCGGCGGTACAGATTCTGGGCAGGATGGCATCTCTGAGGGAACGGCCGCTGTTTATCCTTTCCGCCGTCGTCGTCATCCTGTATGGCGCGCTGGCAGAGGGAACGGCGCCGGTCATCCGCTCGTCTCTCATGGGCCTCGTATCAGCGTACAGTCTGACGGCCCGGCGGCAGTACACGGCCTGCCACGCCCTGGCTCTGGCAGTCATAGCCATGCTGTTATATAGTCCCTATCTGCTGTTTGACCTGTCCTTTCAGTTATCCTGCGGCGCCGCGGCCGGTATCGTGCTGCTTCAGCGCCCTGTGGAAAGATGGCTATCCGTTCTGCCGGCGTTTTTACGATCCGGTGTCAGCGTCTGTATCTGTGCCCAGCTGTTGCTGATTCCTTTGCTGCTGTATTACTTTTCATCCCTGCCTGTTTATTCCTTGCTGGCGAATCTGCTGATAGCTCCCGTCCTGGATGGTGTCATCCTGCTGGGACTCGCGGCGTCTCTACTGGGGATGGCCGTATTGCCACTGGGACAGCTGCTGCTTTTCCTGATGCAGCCGTTACTCTGTCTGGCGGTCAAGGGCAATTATTTTATTGCATCCCTGCCGTACAGCCGGTTCTGGCAGGGGGCCTGGCCGGTATATACGGCAGCCGCCTATTATCTCGCACTGACAGCTCTGTTTTTCCTGCCGCGATACAGGAAAGTCCTGCTGCGATGGGCCGCTATCCTGTTCCTTGTACCCACGCTCTATGCCGGATATACCCGTCCGGAAATTACTGTTTACAGTTATGATATGGGAAATGACCGGGCAACCTGCGTTGTCTATGATGATACTTCGGCCTGCCTGTGGTATAATAAAAGCCAGTGGTCCCATGAGGGACAAATAGCCTGCGCTCTCACGCCGGCTCTCCGCCATTCTGGTATATTTCATCTGGACAAGGTCCGGGTCAGCGGTGATGCCGGCCCGGCAGCGGCACAGCTTATGCAGGATTTTTCCATTGGCAGTCTCGACATCGTGACGGAGCAGGAAGAGGCCGGCGGCATAGAACTGACACAGACAGCCGTTCCGTACTATCTGTATGGAACGGCCCTGCCACGGCAGTTTCCGTCAGGAGCCGTGTTTGAAATCCAGTCGCTGCGTCAGGCGGGACGGACTGCATTTCCCCACGACGCTCCGTTCCTGATTTTGCACCGCAGTGGCCGCGGGGATGTTTTGTGGAAGCGGTGGCGGGAGACGGCAGCGCTTTACGATATACCCTGCGTGACGCCCGAAGAAGACGGAGCCGTTATTCTTTCCTGGCGCAAGGGTAACTGGACTGTACAGTCCCCAGGTGGTGAATGGTTTGAAACAGGTAAAAATCATATATGGCAGTGAAACCTATTTAATGCATAGGGAAGAGCAGTCGTTTATGGAAGCATTCCGCAAACAGGCCGGTGAAGATCCGGCACTCTCCGTGTTTGGGAAAGATGCCGTGCCGTCCCAGGTCGTAGAAGCGTTCCAGTCGTCGTCGCTCTTTGGCGGTACCAATGTCTGTATCTGGCATGACTGCCCGTATCTTCCCATCAAACGGGGCGGCCGGTCGCGCGGTCGGCTCACCAAGGACGAATCGTGGTTCCTGGAGCAGCTGACCGCTATCCCCGAAGGAAACGGACTCCTGTTCATCATTAAATTCCCCAGGGAAAAGAGCAAACTCGATACGGGATGCGCTTTCTTCAAAGAAGTGAAGAAACTGGCCGATGTGGCAGAATGTCAGCCCGTTACGGATAAAACCGTCATGACCTATGTCAATTCCTATATGAAGGAACGTGGATTACGTTTTTCCCCTTCTGCCGACCGCTATCTGCGGGGACTGTTCCAGACCTGGGATGCGATTCCGCTGCAGTACGTATTTTCCGAACTGGACAAACTATGTATCATGCTCCCTGACGGAACGGCAGAAATAGAAACAAGCCAGCTGACGACGTTATTTTCCGGCACCATGGAAAAGAATCTCTTTACCTTTATGGAGTATTTCCTCCGCCGTGACGGCCGGCACACCATTCCTTTTGCGGCCAGCCTGTTTGGCCGGCAGGACGCCTTCCTGAAAAATACGGGGTATATGCTGTCCCGGCTCCGTCTTTTGCGGGCCTATAAAGAATTGCTGGCAGCGGGCATGAGGGAAGGGCAGTGCGAACAGGTCCTGACGAAAGTCAATAAGGGGAAACCGGTAAAATATGCACTATACCACTTGAAAAAAACAGCATCTTATTGGAAAATAGAGGAGCTGGACGAATTACTCCTCCAGATTTTTACATTACAACTCAATATACGCAGAGGAACGGCCCAGTCCATGGATATGGAGCAGCTCATCTGTTTGTATTGCAGCAATAAAGGCAGGGTTTAAATTGCAGGACGAAGAAAAAGCACGTAAAGAACGAATGAAAGAGTACCGCCGCCGTTACCGGGAGAAACATGGCATCAAAGAACATCCCAACCGGCTGAAAAAAATAGCTGCCGTGGTCATTGGCGTCTGCATTGTCGCTTCGGGCAGCTTTTTTGCCGCCCAGAGCAAAGCCGCAGCCATGGTGACCCTTGAAGGGAAGCCGGTTACGGAAATGACGGAAGAGGATGTGCGGGAATATCTGGATCAGCGTGAAGGAGACCTGCAGAAAAAGTCGGTCCATCTTACAGCCGATGATGTCGATGAAACACTGCCTCTCAGCAAAGTCGATGCTCATTTTGACCGGCAGCGTATCAACGATGCCCTGTTCCTCGTCGGCCGTACCGGTTCTCCGGTCAAGCGTATCTCCGATGTCATTTCCATTTTGCGCTTTGGCAGGGATGTTCCCCTTTCCATTGCCGTCGATGAAGAGAAACTGGCATCGTATATCAGTGACATGCACGACCAGTATGATCAGGAACCGCGCAATGCCCATGCCAGGCCTGATGGCAGCGGCGTAAGAATCGAGAAAGAGCGGAATCAGATTACCATTGATTCAGACGCCCTGCAGTCGGCTGTTCTGGACGAACTGGGCGATGGCAAGACCGATACGGTAGATGTTCCCGTCACGGCCCGTAAAGAAGCGCAGATCAAAGAAAAGGACCTCAAGAGTATCGATACGGTCCTTTCCTATTACACCACTCATTTTGACGGGAAAAATGATAACCGCGATGCCAATATCCGCATAGCCCAGAATGCGCTGAACGACACACTCGTGCCGGCCGGGAAGGACTGCTCCTTTAATAAGACCGTAGGCAAGCGGACACGGGAAAAAGGCTATAAAGATGCACCCGTCTATTTTGACAATAAAGTCGTACTCGACGCAGGTGGTGGCGTCTGCCAGGTCAGTACCACCTTATTCAATGCGGCACTCCGGGCCGGCATGATCATTGCCAGCCGTTCTCCTCATTATGCACCGGCAGGCTATGTGCCTGTAGGCATGGACGCTACCGTAGCCGATGATTCTCTGGATTTTGCTTTTACCAATCCGTTCACCCGGCCCGTATACATTTATACGGAAATGGGAGATGCTTCGGTAACGGTCTATATACTGGGCAATCATGCCGATACGTGCAATGTGACCTTTACGACAGTATCCCAGAAAACACTGCCTCATCGTGTCATCCGCCGTCATGATGACAAAGTCACAGAAGATAAGCGGGATCAGGAAGGGTATGACGGACATGACATTACCATCCGCCGCACCATCAATTATACCGATGGGGATCATTACACCGATACGATTGTATCCCATTATGACCCGAATTCAGAAATTATCCTCACGCCGGGAGATTCCTCGGAAGAAGTCGTACAGACGACCAATCTCGATGGGGAACAGCCCCAGGATGCTATGATCAACGCACCGCATGACCCGACGAAAATACCTGAACCGGCAGCTCCCGATACGGGTACCGACGATGGGGGAGACAGTGGCGATAGTGACAGCGGGGCAGCCGATGATGAATAGAAGTAAGAGAAAGGAACGGATATGAAAATCTGGCACATTGTTCCCAAAAAGGAATTTTCCATAGCGATTGATGACAGTCACAATGTTCTGGTCCATGAAATCTGTGCAGAAGATCCGGGACCCCGCTGGCATGTCCGTACGAAATCGGACTGGCCGGTGACCGATACGGACGTGTTGAAACAGGCCGTCTGCCAGGCCTTACAGCTGCCGGGAGACGTGACACTGGAAAACGAAGTGGAGTTCATACGCCACGGCGGGGATATACCCCTCAGTCAGACCGAAGCGGAATGGAACAGTGTGGCCCAGGTCAGCTGTGATGATATGGACGGATACAGCATCCCCCATGAAGATATTTATGATGTCAATGACGATGAAGACTGGCTCAAGGACGATCCGGAATATCAGAAAGCCTGTGCAGCTGCGGCAGGGAATGGCAAAGAAAACAGCACGGCAAACCATAGCAGCAAAAAAGGGAATGGCAGCAGCCCCACAAAAAGTGACAGCCGCGTCTGGCTGGGGAAATATGTCGATGGCGACGTTACGCCCATAAACGATGTCATGGGTGAAGAACGGCCCGATGTCATCTTCCGGGGCAAGCTCGTCAAAGTGGAATTCCGGGAAACGAAGACGAAGCGCATCATCCTGAACTTCCAGATGGCCGACAAGACCAACGGCATTTCTGCACAAAAATTCCTCGATATCGGGGGCAGCAGCAACAGCAAGTATCGCCGCCGCAATATGATTACGGCGGAAGAACTGGACGCACTGAAAGGCAATATGAAAGAAGGAACGTGGGTCCGCGTCCACGGCGATGTCAAATTCAGTGATTATCTCAACGACTACGTACTCAACGTAGACAGCATCATGCCATCCAAAGGCGGGGCCGTTGAACGGGAAGATACTAACCCGACGCCGCGGGTGGAACTGCACCTGCATACGGTCATGAGCGATATGGATGCCCTGATCACGGTCAAACAGCTGATTAAAACGGTCAAGAAATGGCATCATCCGGCTATTGCCGTCACGGACCACGGCGTCGTCCAGTCTTTCCCGCTGCTGCAGGAAATTTCGACGGATAAGACGAACAACGTCAAAGTCATCTATGGGATGGAAGGCTATCTCTTCGATACAAAAATAGATGAATCGTACCATATCGTCATTCTGGCCAAAAACCAGATCGGCATCCGTAATTTATACAAGCTGGTCAGCATTTCCCATCTGAAATATATTTACCGTGGCCGGCCCCGTATTCCCCGGGCGGTGCTCAACGAATACCGGGAAGGGCTCATCCTGGGGTCTGCCTGTGAAGCGGGGGAACTGGTCCGCTCCATGGTGCAGAAACAGCTGCCCTATGAACAACTGCTGAAAATAGCTTCCTATTATGATTATCTGGAAATCCAGCCCTTGACGAACAACCAGTTCCTCGTGCGGGAAGGTCTGGTACAAGATGAAGAGGGACTGCGCAATATCAACCGTACGATCATCCGCCTGGCCGATGAGCTGGGAAAGATGACCGTTGCTACCTGTGATGCCCATTTCCTCAATCCCGAAGATAAGATATACCGGGAAATCCTTATGACCGGCAAGGGCTTTAAAGATGCCCAGTACCAGCCAGACCTGTACTTCCGGACGACCGACGAAATGCTCAAGGAATTCTCCTATCTGGGAGAGGACCGGGCACGGGAAGTAGTCATCACCAATCCCAACAAGATCAACGACATGATCGACGACGTCCGGCCAGTGCCGAAAGAAACACTGTATTTCCCGCAGATTGCCGGTTCATCGGAAGCACTGAAAAAGATGTGCTATGACAAGGCGCATCAGATTTATGGCGATCCCCTGCCCCAGATTGTAGAAGACCGCCTGACCGAAGAATTTACGTCCATCCTGGGCCATGGGTTCGGCGTCTTGTATTACATTGCCCACAAGCTGGTAAAGCATTCCAATGACGATGGCTATCTGGTCGGATCCCGTGGATCCGTCGGCTCGTCCTTTGTCGCGACCATGTCGGATATTACAGAGGTCAATCCGCTGCCGCCTCATTATGTGTGCCCCCAATGCCAGTACAGTGAATTTTTTACCCATGGCGAATACGGCGGTGGCTTCGATCTTCCTGACAAGAAATGCCCGAAATGCGGGGCTGAGCTGAAGAAGAACGGCCACAATATCCCCTTTGCCATATTCCTTGGCTTCGATGGTGATAAAGTACCGGATATCGATTTGAACTTTTCCGGTGAATACCATCCCAAAGCCCACAAGTACACAGAAGAACTCTTTGGTAAGGACAATGTATTCCGTGCCGGCACGACCGGCGTCGTCCAGGATAAGACGGCCTATGGGTACGTCATGAAATGGGCTGATGCCCGCGGCATCAAAGTCAATGACGCCTATGTCAACAGCCTCGTTGCCGGCTGCACGGGTGTAAAGAATACGACGGGCCAGCATCCTGGCGGCGTCATGGTCATTCCACGCGATATGGATGTCCACCATTTCACGCCCGTACAGTATCCGGCCAACAAAAAGGATTCAGGTATCATTACGACCCACTTTGATTACCATTCTATCGAAGGCCGTCTGGTCAAACTGGACATCCTCGGCCATGATGATCCGACAGTCATCCGCATGCTGGAAGATCTGACGGGCATCAAGGCGACGACCATTCCCTTCGACGATCCGGCAACGATGAGCCTGTTCAGCTCGACGAAGGCCCTGGGACTGACGCCGGAAGAACTGGGTTCCCAGGTCGGGAGTCTGGGAATCCCTGAATTCGGTACGCCTTTCGTCCGGCAGATGCTGGTCGATACGAAACCGAAAACGTTCTCCGAACTGGTACGTATTTCCGGTTTTTCCCACGGGACAGACGTATGGCTGAACAATGCCCAGGACCTGATCCGGGACAAAGTCGTTCCCCTGAAAGAAGCCGTCTCTACCCGTGATGACATCATGAACTATCTTATCCAGCATGGTATCAAGCCAAAGACGAGTTTCAAGGTCATGGAAAATGTCCGTAAAGGCAAGGGCATTGACAAACTGAATAAGGCCGGGCAGAAGACGACCGATTATGAAGGGGAACTGAAAGCAGGGAACATCCCCCAGTGGTTCATCGATTCCTGTCATAAAATCGGCTATCTGTTCCCCCGGGCCCATGCTGTTGCCTATGTCATGATGGCTTTCCGCATTGCCTGGTATAAAATCAATTATCCCCTGGCGTATTATGCGGCATTCTTTACAATCCGTGCCAAGGCCTTTAAATTATCGGCCATGATCCATGGCCTCGATACACAGGTAAAGGTCATGAAGGAAATCAAGGCCCAGGGGAAGAGCGCATCCAAAATCGATCAGGACCTGTATTCGGCCCTGGAACTGGCGAAGGAAATGAGTCTCCGCGGCTATTCCTTCATGAACGTCGATATCAAGCGGTCGGCGGCGACGAAATTCACTGTCTGCGATGGGAAAATCCTGCCGCCATTCACGGCTATCGACGGACTGGGTGCCAATGTTGCGGAACAGATTGTAGCGGCCCGCGACGAACGCCCCTTTACGTCCAAAGCAGATTTGAAGATCCGCGGGAAGGTGTCCAAGTCCCTGGTAGACGCCATGACGACAGAAGGATGCCTGGACGATCTGCCCGAAGATGAACAACTCGATTTATTTGCCATGTGAGAGGTATCGACAGAGCGGCCGTTCTGCTTTATAATAAGGTAGAGTATTTACTATGCTAAAGTATGAAAGCGGCAAGCGAGGTGTCATCATGGCTGTCAATGAAAAATTAAGGGATCATCTTCATGACCAGCTTTTCCAGGCAATCCTGGAACTCCAGTCTATCGATGAATGTTATGAATTTTTTGAAGATTTGTGTACTATACAGGAAATGAAGGCCATTTCGTCCCGGCTGGAAGTAGCCCGGATGCTGAAAGCCGGTGATATCTATGAGGATATCGTCAAAAAGACCGGGGCCAGCACGGCTACCATCAGCCGTATCAAGCGATGCCTGAATTATGGAAGCGGCGGTTATGGCAAAATCCTCGAACGGATGGCACAAAAAAATCCGGATTTGTTGAAATTGAGCAGTGACAAAAAATAAATATAATTTGTTGTTCTAATTTATTGCAAAACTTCGAAGTTTAGTATATGATGAGACAGGTTCTATGTAATTTTGTTTATCTGATACACGACAGGAGTGGATGGAATGAGTTTCATCAAGGAATTTAAAGAGTTTGCTATGCGCGGCAATGTTATGGATATGGCTGTCGGCGTCGTAGTCGGCGGTGCCTTTGGCAAGATTGTCACGTCACTGGTCAATAATATTATCATGCCACCTATTGGCGTTCTCCTGGGAGGCATTGATTTTTCTGATTTCTTTATTCCCCTCAGTACGCAGCACGTAGGGAGTCTGGCCGAAGCGAAGGCTGCCGGTATTCCCGTCATTGCCTATGGTGCCTTCCTGAATACGGTACTGGAATTCCTCATCATCGCATTTTCTATTTTTATTGTCATCCGGCAGCTGAACCGTCTGTTGCCAAAACCGGAACCGGCAGCAGAACCCCGCCTGTGTCCGTATTGCCGTCAGCCTATTGCTGATGATGCGACGCGGTGTCCGCATTGTACGAGCGAATTGCCTGAAAAATAGCGGAATGTTTGTATAGGTGCATGATGAAGCGGGCCTGCCTTATGTGTGGCAGGCCCGTTTAATTTGTTTTCCGGAGTGTGATGGACGTGAAAACCAAGTTTGGCGTCACTATTTTTTCTAATGGTGATATGGATATATTGAAAGAATCTCTGCAGGAAGATTTGTGGAGAGATTATCAGTTTTTTTGTAAAAAAGCAGACAGCCACCGCCATAAACAGAGCCCGAAGGCCAGTCTGCTGGTACGGCGCTATGAACGGACTGCTATCATCACATTGTTTACCTTTTTTTCGACGGTGCTGGACAGCTGGCGTATCCGTCAGGGTGCAGCATCCGGCGTATCCCTGACTACGGCCTGTCAGGACCTTTTGGAAGACTGCCGGAAATGGAGCGGGAAAGAGGGGGATTTCGCCCATCTGCTGGCTATTGTAAACCGCTATGAAGAAAACCGTCAGGCTGTCCTGGAAAATATTTCAGAAGAAACACGCTGTGACATAGAAAAGAGTATGTGTGCCTTCCTGGACTATATGGAAGGGCAGACCGACCTGCGCCGCTTTCCCGAAGCGGCATCGGGGACGGAAGGACTGATGAAGCATCTCATGGGCAGTATATGAAATCATACCCCTGTCAGCCAGAATATGGATATCTGGCTGACAGGGGCTGTTTGTATGGAAATTTTACAGGCAAAGGAGTCGCAGGTATATTGCGCTCCCCTTTGTAATTTGCTATACTATAGACAATTAGTTGATTAAATCAACTAAAACAGAAAGGAAGTCATGCTGTATGGATTATCTGAAAGCGGGTCATGATTTTGGTGTCATAAACCGGCGGTCCCAGGCTTATGTGACGGAAATTTGCCGTCCCTGGGATTTGTCCTATTCCGAACACATCCTCCTCATGAGCCTGTATACGCGCAACGGATGCCAGCAGAGTGAGTTATGCAAAGCAATCGAAGCGGACAAGGCTCTGGTTGCCCGCTGTGTCAAGACATTGGAAGAGAAGGGGTTCCTGTGCCGCAGGCAAAGTGACCAGGACCGGCGGGTAAAATATATTTATCTGACGCAGAAAGCCTGGTCCTTACAGGAACGGATGGAACATTTCTTGAAAAAGTGGGTAGAAGCGCTGGTGCAGGGTATTGATGCAGAGGAGCTGGACAAGGCTCTGTGCATTATGCATGCTGTCGCGGAAAACGCGGCCCATGCCGATATTCCGGCACTGAGTGCGGTAAAGGAGATGAACGTATGAAGAGGAATGGAACCTATATGGCACTGACTCTGATGGTTATACTAGCGCTTTTCGTATCGGGATGCGGTCAGAAGACGGAACAGCCGGAACAGGCCCAGCTGGTCAAGGTCATCCGGGCCGGAAGTGACACGGCTGGCAGTACGGCAGGGACCTATTCCGGTACGGTAAAGGGCCGTTATCAGAGCAATCTGTCCTTTCAGGCAGGAGGACGGATTACGGCGCGGAATGTGCAGCTTGGCTCCCAGGTCCGTGCCGGTGATGTCCTCATGACGATCGATCCGAAGGACATCACCCAGGCCGTCAATCAGACCCAGGCCCAGGTAGACGCAGCGACAGCCCAACTGCAGCTGGCCCAGTCGAACCTCGCCCGCTATCAGCAGCTGTATCAGACGGATGCCATCAGCGCCTCCGTACTCGACCAGTATCAGACGGCGTACGATCAGGCCGCTGCCCAGTACAATCAGGCTCTGGCAGCCCGACAGGCACAGGAAAACCAGTTGTCCTACACCCAGCTTACGGCTGATGCCGACGGCGTCATTTCCGCTGTTTCCGCCGAAGTTGGTCAGGTCGTGGCGGCTGGCCAGACCGTCGTCACCCTCGTCCATTCGGGGGACCTGGAAGTCAAAGTCAATGTACCGGAAAACAAACTGGCCGATTTTCCTGTCGGCCGGAACGTATCTGTATCCTTCTGGGCCCTGCAGGGCCAGACCGTGCCAGGCGTCGTCCGCGAAGTCTCGCCTATGGCGGATGCGGCGTCCCGGACCTATGAAGTCGATATTTCCCTGCCCGATCCTCCCGACGGAATGCAGCTCGGCATGACGGCGACCGTAGCCAACGGCAATGAGGAAACAGCTGCCGGTGATGTCTTCACTCTGCCTTTGTCGGCTATTTATCAGACGGGCGATACGCCCAAGGTATGGGTTGTCGGCGATGATCATACCTTGTCTCTCAAAGACGTGACCATCACGGATTTTGGCGATAATACGGTACAGGTTACGGGCCTTATGCGCGGCGATAAAGTCGTGACAGCCGGTGTCCATATGCTCAGCGCCGGCGAAACCGTGCGGATAGAGGGGGAAGATGAATGAGAAATTTATCAGAAGTTTCTATCCATAACCGGGTCCTCGTCTGGTACTTCATCATCCTAATTGCCGTTGCCGGCATATTTTCTTACATGAAACTGGGCCGTATGGAAGACCCGACCTATACGGTGCGTACTATGGTCGTTTCCGTAGCCTGGCCCGGCGCGACGGCAGAGCAGATGCAGGAACAGGTGACCGATAAAATCGAAAAGAAACTGCAGGATACACCGAACCTCGATTATATCAAAAGCTATTCCCGGCCCGGCCAGTCGGTCATTTACGTATACCTGGACGACAAGGCTCCCAGAGACAGCATCCGCAGTACATGGCATGAAGTGCGGAACCTGACGGAAGATATGAAAAAAGACCTGCCCGATGGCGTGTATGGCCCCTATTACAACGACCGTTTCGATGACGTCTATGGCTCCATCTATGCCATCACCGGCGATGGTTATTCCTATGAAGAACTGCGGCAGAAAGCCGAAAAGATCCGCCGTATGATGATGTCCGTTGATGATGTCAGCAAGGTAGAACTCGTAGGAGAACAGTCGGAAAAAGTCTATATCGAAGTAGCCAATTCCAAACTGGCTGAACTGGGTATTGCGCCGACGACCATTGCCGATGCCGTCAAAGGGCAGAATGCCATGACACCGGCCGGCATGGTCGATACGAAGTCGGATAATGTCTACCTTCGTCTGTCCGGTGTCTTTGAAGATGTAGAAGCCATCCGCAACCTGCCCATTAATGCCAATGGCCGCGTATTCCGTCTCGGCGATATTGCGAAGGTAGAACGTAGATATACTGAGCCGTCGGATCCCAAAATGTTCTATAACGGAAAACCCGCCGTCGGCATTGCCCTGTCCATGAAGAGCGGAGGCAACAATCTGCAGCTTGGTGAAAACCTGAAAAAACTGCAGCAGAGTGTCAAGTCCGACCTGCCGGCAGGAATGGAAATCCATCAGGTATCGGACCAGCCGCAGGTCGTCAAAGAATCCATCAGCGACTTCATCAACACCCTGCGGGAAGCCATCATCATCGTCCTCGTCGTCAGCTTCCTCAGCCTGGGCCTTCGCACGGGTCTGGTCGTCGCATTCTGTATTCCTCTGGTCCTTACGGGTGTTTTCTGCGTGATGGAAGTATTTGGCATTGACCTGCATAAAGTATCCCTGGGGTCGCTCATCATCGCCCTGGGCCTTCTCGTCGATGATGCCATCATTGCCGTAGAAATGATGACGGTCCAGCTGGAAAAGGGGATGAACCGTGTCGATGCGGCCTGCTATGCCTTCAAAGCGACAGCCAAGCCCATGCTGACAGGAACCCTGATTACCTGTGCCGGATTCATTCCCGTTGCCTTCGCCGACGGGGCGGCATCGGAATTCTGTAAAGACCTGTTTCCCGTCATCACGGCATCGCTGGTCTTATCGTGGATCGTATCAGTCATGGTAGCGCCCCTCTTTGGCTACTATCTCATCAAGCCGAAAGTCGGCAAAGACGAAAAACCGGAACCCTTGTATCAGAGCCGTTTTTATGTGTTCTTCCGCAAGGTCCTGACCTGGTGCCTGACTCATCGCATCATCGTCATTGGCGGCACGGCGGCCATGTTCGTCCTCTCCCTGGGACTCATGAAACTCATTCCCCAGGAATTTTTCCCGCCGTCTCTGCGTCCCGAACTGATTGTGGAAATGACCCTCCCTGAAGGGTCTTCCATGCAGGCGACCCAGAATGAGGCAGCCCGTTTTGCCCAGTATCTCGATACGCAGCAGGCTCAGCTGAAGGATTACTCCTATTATGTCGGTGAAGGAGCTCCGCGGTTCGTCCTTACGATCGAACCGGTATTGCCGGCTAATAATTATGCCCAGTTTGTCGTAGTCGCCAAAGACACGGAAACCCGGGAAGCACTGACAAAGGAAATCAAGCAGGAAATGGCGGACAAGTTCCCCAATGTCCGCTGCAATGTCAAGAACGTACCTCTTGGTCCGCCATCGGATTATCCCATCATGTTGCGCGTATCCGGTTATGATACGGACAAGGTTAAAGCCTATGCCCAGCAGATTGCCGACCGCATTGCCAAAGATCCTAATACGGAAAACGTATTCCTCAACTGGAATCAGAAAAACAAGGTCATGCATGTCGAACTGGACCAGAACAAGCTGCGGGCCATGGGGATTTCCGGCCAGAATATCGCCCAGACCCTGTATACGGAATTGTCCGGAGCGACGGTGGCGCAGTATTATGCCGGCGATAAGACCATCGGCATCCAGCTCCGTCTCCAAGACAGTGACCGCAATGACCTTTCCAAGATCAAGAGTCTCCCTGTCTACGTCGGCCAGGCCGGCTATGTGCCACTGGAACAGATTGCCCGTATCTCCTACGAAGGGGAAGACGGCCTTATCTGGCGCCGGGACCTGAAACCGACCATCACCATCAATGGTGGCATCAAGTCGGGGACGGCGAACGACGCGACCCAGAAGGCCTACGATTCCATTGCCGATATCCGGGAAAACATGCCTTTCGGCTATACTGTTGAAGTAGATGGCGCTCTGGAAAACAGCCAGAAATCACTGAACTATCTGCTCGTTCCCGTGCCGGTCATGATCATCATCATCATGACACTGCTCATGTTCCAGCTCCGCAGCCCGTCGCTGATGATACTGGCACTGGTCACGGCTCCTATGGGCCTTATCGGTGTATCTCTGGGAATGCTCCTCTTTGGTAAATCCTTGGGATTCGTGGCCTATCTGGGAATCCTGGCTCTGGGCGGAATGATTATCCGCAACTCGATTATCCTCCTGGATCAGATTCAGAAACACATGGCAGCCGGAGAAGACCCGTGGCACGCTATCATCGACTCGGCGGTCATGCGCTTCCGGCCCATCATGCTGACAGCGGCAGCGGCCATCCTGGGGATGATTCCCCTCATGCGCAGCGTCTTCTGGGGCCCTCTGGCTGTCGCCATCGCCAGCGGACTGTTCGTAGCGACGGTCCTGACCCTCTTAGTCCTTCCGACCATGTACGCTGCCTGGTTCAAAGTCAGACGCACGTCCTGATAGGGACAACTAATTCAATATAATCCAGCCAACGCAGAGGCTGCGGTACCATGAGCTGTTACGGCTCTGTTGCCGCAGCCTCTGTTTGGAATATTTCACTTTTTGACATGCCTGTAAGGCATGTCAAAATCTGACAAAATAAGCATTTTACATGCCATAACCAGAGCCATATAATACAAGCAGGAAATGAAAATAGTCAGGAGTCAGGAAGGGAGCAGAGCCTTATGAAAAAAGAACTGATCATTGCTGTATGCAGTCTTACGATGATGGCGGCATTGACTGCCTGTGGCCCGGCAGTAACAGGAAAAACCGAAGGCTCGTCGGCGCAGACTATGGAACTGGAAAACCAGAAAACGTCAGCGTCTGTTATCCATAATCCTATGGGAAATTCCCATAAAATCCTCATTGCCTATTTTACCTATCCGGAAAATACGGACGCCAAAGCCATTCATTCGGACAAATACGATGTCATGGCATCGGCCAGCCTGAATGCCAGAGATGGAAAAGCCGTTGGCAATAACGCTGTTCTTGCGATGTATATGGCGGGAAAAACCGGCGCGGATACCGTATCCATCCTGACAGAAAAGCCCTATCCGGAAAGTTATGATGAAACGGTGGCACAGGGAAAAAAGGAAATAGAAAATAGTGAATTGCCGGCCTTGAAAACCCACGTGACCGATTTGAGCGGCTATGACACGGTGATACTGATTTATCCGAACTGGTGGGGCACACTGCCGGCACCGGTACAGGCCTTCCTCCATGATACGGACCTGTCAGGGAAGAATATTTATGCTGTCGTTACATCCGGTGGCAGCGGATTCTCCGATACGATACAGCTCATCCAGCAGCTGGAACCGGGAGCTTCGGTGAAAGAAGGTTTTGCCCTTCATCACAGCGATATGGCCGATGCCGAAGGGGCGGCCCAGAAGTGGCTGGAAACGACAGGATGGCTGCAATAAGTGTACGATAAGTTTATGTGAATCATGAAGTCTGAGAAATGAGGGGGATACTATGTTTATACGGGAAATGGCAGAACGGGTACATCTTTCGGAAGATACCCTGCGGTATTATGAAAAAATCGGATTGCTGGCCCACGTTCCCCGCGATGCCGGCGGGCACCGCGTATATGGCAGCAGAGAAATCAAAGAAATCGAGCAGATCATGTATCTAAAAGCCAGCGGATTATCTCTGACCGATATCCGGCAGTATCTGGAACTGACACAGAGTGGCAAAGAAGGAAAGGAACAGCAGCATATTTTATTACTGGCGACGCAGAAAACACTGCTCCGGAAGATGGAAGACTTAGAGCAGGCTTTGAAGAAAGTCAATCATTTATTGAAAAACCAGAATCATACATATAGGGCAGTCTGCTCTCAGACAGTATCTGAATGGACTCAGGATGCAGTTTCCTATGTATGACACGAAATAAGGAGAACGTATGAAAGAGACAGCTATTATTTATTATTCTCTTGCCAATGGCAATACGTACAGCATTGCCCGCAGAGTACAGCAGCAGGCCGGCGGCCGGCTGATCCGCATTGAGACAGTCCGTCCCTATACGGGAAGCTATGACAATATCGTGGCTGCAGGACAAGAAGAAGTAAACCGGCTTTATTGCCCGCCATTGCAGCCTGCAGATATCCGTTGGGATGATATAGGTACGGTGATACTGGGGACACCTACCTGGTGGTATACTATGGCACCGGCTATGCGCACCTTTCTGACGGAGCATGATTTCCATGGTAAGATCGTGATTCCCTTTGTCACTAATGGCGGATGGCCGGGACATGTCATGGAGGACATAGCTTCACTGATACCCGGCTCGCTAATCCGATGTCCGCTTACGGTAACCTTTGATGTAGCCGGAAAAGGGACAATCGAACAAAGCATGCCTGATTTGTCTGAATGGCTGCAGCAGGTACGCCATATCGTGGCGCCAGAGTCATCTGAGCACCCGGCTGCCATCTGAAAGAAACGAGAGGATATGCCATGGAATTTCGTGTACTCTACTATTTTCTGACCGTAGCCAGAGAAGGAAATATTACCCGTGCAGCCTCGGTGCTGCATATGACCCAGCCTACATTATCACGACAACTGGCTCAACTGGAAGAGGAATTGGGTGCTCCTCTTTTGGTGAGAGGAAGACACTGTGTATCTCTGACAAAGGAAGGGCGGATGCTGTTGCGTCGGGCTGAAGAAATTACGGATCTGGTTGCCCATACGCGGCAGGAAATTGCCCATTCTGATGATTGCGTGGATGGATGCATCACTATGGGGGATGGGATTTTATCATCGGGCCATCTGCTGGCTGACCTGATAAAACAGTACCACCAGCAGTTTCCCCTGGTAACATTTGATTTATATACAGGAACAGCAGATGAAGTGACAGAACGTATGCAGGATGGACTTATTGATATCGGACTGCTGTTAGAACCAGTTGATCTGGAACAATTTGATTATGTCCGGCTGCCCATTGCAGAGACGTGGCAGGTATTCATGCGCAGTGATGATCCGTTGGCAGAAAAGGAATGTGTCAGTCCGGAAGATTTACTGTCTGCACCAGTTATTTTACCGCGACGCATGAAAGTGAAAAGTGAACTGGCCAACTGGTTCGGGCCGGTATATGACCGGCTGGATATTTTATTCACTACTAATTTTTCAGCCAATTCCATTATTATGGTAGCGCATGGATTGGGCCGGCGGCTGGGTATCAGTGGGGCATTGCCGTACCTTGATAAGACGCAATTTGCCATCCGTTCCCTGGTGCCGCCCTTACGGCAAACATCCGTCCTGGCCTGGAAGCGGGGGGTGGTCCACAGTGAGGCAACGGAACGATTTATCCAGCTCATCAGGAAACAAAGCCAATAGAGATAAAGGAGTAAAGCTATGCAGGTAATGAATCATACAAGTATGGATAAACGACAATGGGGATTGCTCGTACTGGTATTGGCCATGGCTGCACTATTCCTCACTCAGCCATGCAGTACAAAGACAGTGATCAATACTCTGCCTGCACAATTGTCAGGACAACAAGGAGCCCCTGTTTCGGAATCTGCCCATCTGGGACTTCTGACATGGCCTGGAGAACTGAATGCCGTGCGGTATACTGTAGAAATCCTCGATGGAGTTCCTTCCAATCTTTCGGATTCCCAGCCGTACAAGTCTGCATTATATCGGAATGAACAGGTGTATTCGAATCAGATACTGCTTCCAATGGGGAATCTTTCAGAAAAAAAACAAACGGATACATTATATTACCGGGTACAGGCTTTTGACCTTGATGGAAATGCTCTGGGAGTGTATACAAGCCCTCAACCATTAGATAATCATATTCAGAAGATTACCCGCAATGCACCGGTTGTCAGATTGCAGAATCAGGATGATAACGGGACTAGTCTCCTGTATCCGGTGTATGCGTATACGGGAAATCCCGGTGCCAGTCAGTACGAAGTAGAAGTGACCAGCCAGACGCCGGAAAACCTTCATGGGTCAGCACCGTCCCGGTACCGGATTTATGCCAGGACAACGACGCTTTCCGATTTATATGATGAAAAACCACGCATAGGAACGTATTACTGGCGCGTCCGGGGAATGGATAAAACTGGGAATCCTGTAGGGGAATGGAGCCAGCCTCAACAATTTACTACGCTTCCTTCACGAAATGTACAAATCGGTATTTATGGGGACAGTATTTCTCATGGTGGCGGTCATTTATCGTACAGTCCTGTGGATTTTGCTTATAGTTACAGTCACTATCTGGACTTTCCGACAATCAATCTGGCAGAAAGCGGAGATACGAGTGCTATGATGCGGGAGCGGTTTGACCGGGATGTCCGCCCCTTTCACTTGAAGTATATCCTGATACTGGGTGGTACGAACAGCCTGCGGGCCGGCGTACCGGCAGAAGATGTCATCGCCGATTTAAGGGATATGGGCGAAAAAGCGAGAGAAATGGGAATCCGGCCTATTTATCTGACGCTGCCCCCTATTAATCCGGATAACATAGAAACGGCATTCCAGGAACCGACTAATCCGAACTGGAAGACCTCCTTTGATGCTGTTAATTCCTACCTCCGCACACAGGACCACATTGATATCGCAGCTGTCTTTGATGACAGCGAAACACTTCCTACAGAATTGGCCCTTGATGGCATACATGGTGACTGGGTCATGAAAGAAAAGATGGCACAGGTCATCAATGAGAAAATCAAAAAATACGTCATATTATAGCTTTGATAGAGAATAGGAGAATGACTTATGAAACTTACGTCCATTTTAAAGATATTGTGTATGGGAATGGCTCTTTGCACTCTTACAGCCTGCGGAAATGCAGAAAATACTCAGGCAGTACAGGATGCCCCGTCGGCATCGACAGGAGTCTATGTACCGAATCAGACGGGTAAACCCATGTCGGAAGACATAAAGGACGAACTGGAAACGAAGCACAAACAAGAAGCGGCTTCTATCCAGACGGTACAGGAAGAACCGGAAGGCAGTCACAAAGGTCAGCGTATTCTCATCGCCTATTTCACCTGGGGTGGCCGGTCCGGGGAAGTGGCCCATATGATCCAGGACAAAATCGGCGGTGACATATATGAAATCAAGCGGAATCCCGATTATTCCCGTGATTACTCGACAGTCCTCAAGGAATCGGCCAAAGAAGTCGATGACAACGCCAGGCCGCAACTAGCTGGTGACCGGCCGGATCTGTCCCAGTATGACGTCATCGTCCTGGGCTATCCCTGCTGGTGGTTTACGGCACCTATGATCATCCCGTCCTTTTTGGAAGGACAGAACCTGGAAGGAAAGCTCATTGTTCCCTATATGTGCTCTTACAGCAGCCCCTTTGAAGTGACACTGCCTGCATTGGCAGCGGCAGCACCGGGCGCGCGGATTTTCAAAGGGCTGACACTGGATAAAGATACGGATTACAGCGTCATCGACCCCTGGCTGGTACAGGCGGGCCTGCTGTGATTTATTTACATAAGGGCAGGATGAGGTGATACGATGAGTAAGGAAGTGAGCCGGCGCACGTTTTTGAAAATCCTCGGCGGAGGATTGGCCGGTGTGGCTGCTGGTGGGGCCGTGTGGAAACGTCATGAAATCATGGCCTTTCTCGATGCCGACAAAGCCGCAGCCGATGCAGGACAGGATATGGGCAAAGTCGCGACGCGGTATTATGCTCCGCTGGGGAAAGACTTGTCCCTGCTGGGATTTGGATGTATGCGTCTGCCGACGAAGCTCTCCGCCGGGGGCAGAGTCATCGATACGGAACTGGGCGGCAAGATGATTGATTTTGCCTACCGTCATGGCATCAATTATTACGATACGGCCTGGTTTTATCATGATGGACAATCGGAAGAATTTATCGGTCAGGCCCTGAAACAGTACCCCCGCGACAGCGTATTCCTCGCCGACAAGATGCCGACGCCGGTTCTGGAGAGTCTCAATCAGGCAAAGGATATTTTCCAGACCCAGCTCGACCGCTGCCAGGTCACATATTTTGACAATTACATGCTTCATTCTCTTACAAGCCGGGAGGAGTTTGACCGGCTATATATCCAGGAGGGAATCCTCGAGTACCTTCGTCAGGAAAAATCCCGGGGACGGATCCGCTGCCTGGGATTTTCCTTTCATGGCGACGTGCCTTTCTTCCAGTATCTCATGGACCAGTATCCCTGGGATTTCTGCATGATCCAGCTCAATTACGCCGACTGGAACGATCCGGGAGAAGCGCCGTCGGGCAGCCGGCAGGCCGGTGATTTATACCGGAAGTGCCGGGAAAAGAACGTCCCCATTTTCGTCATGGAACCGGTCAAAGGGGGGAATCTGTCTGATCTTCCGCCCTCTTCAGAAGCTATTTTGAAAGAAATGCACCCGGATGACAGCATGGCGTCATGGGCCCTGCGCTGGGTTGGCTCCAAAGAAGGTGTCATCACGATGAATTCAGGGATGAGCAATCTGGAACAGGTTCTCGATAATGTCCGGACTATGAGCGATTTTACTCCCTTATCGCCAGCGGAAGAGCGGGCCATTCAAAGGTCTCTTGGAAAGAGTGCTGACAGTGCGGCCATTCCCTGTACGTACTGCCGGTATTGTGATCCCTGTCCTTACGGCGTCGATATAGCTACGGTGTTTCAATTGTATAACCGCTTTGGTGAACCGGCCGGTATCGATATGGCCCATCCGGACAGGGCAGACGATGCGAAAAAACGGCAGTTCCTGACGCGGTATCAGAATAATCTGGAGCGGAATCAGCGGGCATCCCGCTGTACGGCATGTAATATCTGTCTGCCACGGTGCCCCCAGCATATTCCCATTCCGCGGGATATCCGGGCCATCGATGATATGGTACAGCAGTTCAGCCGGGACACGGGAAAGGTCGTGATATAGATGCTGAAAAAAGGACGTATATTCGTATCGTGGCTGACGATGACGGCGGTTTTGCTGTCCTTTGGCGGGTTGGCAGCTCCCTTCCTTCCACGGCTGCAGTTCCTGCCGGCCCTGCTGGCTGCCAATGTTCTCGTCATTGCTTTCATTCTTATTGTTACCTTTCTTTGTGGCCGGCTGTACTGTAGTGTGATCTGTCCTCTGGGAATCGGGCAGGATGCCGTATACTGGCTGGCAAAAAGGCGCAAAAAAAATCGCCGGAAATTTGCTTATCATAGAGAGCAGCGGTGGATCCGGTATGGTATCCTGACTGCAGTGGCCATATCCCTGCTGCTGGGCATATCCCTGGTTCCAGCTCTCGTAGATCCATACAGTATCTTTGGCCGTATCGTCACAGATATACTGGCCATCCCGGCATCCTATGTGTGGAATGGCTTGGCAGGTCTTTCATCTGGCTGGCTTCCGACTATATCGAAAGTGGATATCCTGCCTCTGGCAGGCCCGGCTGCCGTAATGGCCGGGGTGTATTTCCTCATCCTAGCCATCCTTTCCTGGCGGTATGGCCGCTGGTATTGCAACACCTTGTGCCCTGTAGGCACCTTGCTGGGAACGGTCAGCCGTTTCAGCCTGTTCCGTCCCGTCATAGACAGCAGCCGCTGTGTCCGGTGTGGGCAATGCGAGAAGATTTGCCGTTCGTCCTGCATTGACGTAGCTCATGGAACCATAGATTCCAGCCGCTGTGTCGATTGCTTTGACTGTATATCTATTTGTCCCAAAGGAGCATTGACCGTTTCCTGGTATAAAAGGGAACAAGACACAGCAGAACGGGCTGAAGCAAAAGTATCACCGGAAATACGGGAACGAGAAGGCATCAGCCGCCGGGACATGCTGATTACGACGGCGGTTGCCGCAGGAACGCTGGCTGCGGGCCTTGCACGGAGCCAGACCATGATTCCGGCTTTGCTGGAAACGGGAAAGAAAAAGAAGGCAGTCCTGCCGCCGGGAGCCGTATCACTGGCTGAGTTTTCCCAGCGCTGCACGGCCTGTCATCTCTGCGTCAGCCGTTGTCCCAGCAAGGTCCTGACGCCGGCTGTCATGGAAAATGGCATCATGCAGATGGGCCAGCCTCATATGGATTTTACCCGCGGCTACTGCGTGTATAACTGCAATTTCTGTTCCCAGTCCTGTCCGGCCGGTGCTATACGCCCCCTGGACCTGGCCACAAAGGCGCAGACGAAAATCGGCATCGCCCGCTATGCCCAGTTCCACTGCCTCATTGCCCGTGAGGGCATCATCTGTGGAAATTGTGCCCGCCATTGCCCGGTACAGGCCATCACTATGGTCGAAAACCGTGACGGCCGCAGCTATCCCAAAGTCGATGGATCACGCTGTATCGGCTGCGGCTCCTGTGAATACCATTGTCCCGCCCAGCCGGCCGCCATATCGGTCAGTCCCTTGCGTTCGTAGAAGGAGTTTTGACTGGATTATGATGCGGGCAGTATCGTAAAGGCATGAAATCTGGCTCCTCCTATAAGGCAAGCCGGGTGGTTCAGACTGTCAAAACTGTTTGATATTTTTAGCCCTGTGCGTGGTAAAAATACAGCGCATTTCCCAATTCGTCTTTTATGGAATAGATGGCGGAGATGCCAGCTGGGCCTTTTCTATTTACGGCATTGCGACGATTCTCGGCGCGCTGGCTTCGGGATACGTCTCCAGCCTCCTGCAAAAAGGATGGATACTGGGATTTCTCTATGGCTTCCGGGCTGTCTGGGTCGCGGCCTATCTCTTCCTCATGCCTAAAACGGTATTGACGGCTGTCCTTTTTGCGACAGGCCTTGGCTTTACGGGAGATGCGACAGTATCGCCGACGGCAGGACTGGTCAATGAACATTTTTCTATCCGCCAGGTAGCTACGCTCATGGGATTCTTGTTTCTCTGCCATCAGGTCGGTGCATTCTGCAGCGCCTGGTTTGGCGGTATCTTATTTACGGCAACGGGAAATTATACGGCAATCTGGCTGATTGATATCGCTCTGTGCCTCTTTGCCAGCATCATGAGCTGGCGCATCCAGCCCTTGCGCCGGGTGAAAGAAACAGACGTTTCGTTACAGGAAAAATAAAACTACGTATTTTATGATACCTGATTATAAAAACAGCAGTCCCATACCTCTTTTCCGGATATAGAAGAGGTATGGAACTGCTGTTTTTTACTGGTCATGATTCCTATGGCTAGTTTTGTAGGAGAGCGGGCGATAGTCAGTCTTCCAGTGCCTGACGGGCAATTTCTGCCAGGACGGTGGCCCCTGTCATGAGGATATGGTCATTGTAATCGAATCCGGCGTTATGGAGCATCGTATTTTCTGTCGGGATGTTGCTGACGCCGCTCCCGAGGAAAAAGAAGGCACCGGGCACGTGATCCAGATACTGGGCGAAGTCTTCGGATATCATGATGGGTTCGCAGGTATCGTAGACCTGTTCACTGCCGAGGACGCGGCGGGCGGCCCGGGCAACTAAGGCTGCGTTGGCTGGCGTATTGCGTGTCGGCGCAAATTCGTGGGTATAGGAGAAATCGTATGTGGCACCATTGCCGGTGCATACAGCTTCTGTCAGGTCGTGCATACGTGTTTCTATCATGGTTTGCACGTCAGGGGAGAAGCTGCGCGTATCGCCTTTGATTGTGACGTGGGACGGGATGGCATTATGAGCCCCGTCCATATAGAGTTCCGTGCAGGAAACGACGACAGGATCCAGTGGATTGGCTGTCCGTGACGGAATGGTCTGCAGGGCCAGAATGAGTTCGGCAGCCGTTACCAGCGGATCGATGGCCATATGCGGGCTCGATGCGTGGGCGCCTTTGCCCGTAATCTGTATGGTGAAATTGTCTTCACTGGCCATGATGCCGCCGGGACGTACGTGTATCTGGCCGGCAGGCAGCATGGGCATATTATGGAGCCCGTAGATAGAATCCATGGGGAATCGCTGGAACAAGCCGTCGTCTATCATGGCCCGGGCGCCTTTCCCCGGTTCTTCGGCAGGCTGGCAGATGAAATACACCGTGCCGTCGAAATCTATCGTATGCGATAAGAGCCAGGCTGCGCCTAATAACTGGACCATATGACCATCATGACCACAGGCATGCATCCGTCCCGGATTCTGGGATTTCCAGGGCGGGTTTCCCTGTTCGGTAATGGCATTGGCGTCTATATCCGTGCGCAGCCCTACGGCGTTGGGGCGTGTTCCTTTTTTCAACGTGCCGACCAGGCCGGTGCCTCCTATGCTGCGGGTGACGGTGATGCCCATTTCTTCCAGACGATCTGCCAGAAACGCGCTGGTATAGTGTTCGTCAAATGCCGTTTCCGGATGACGGTGCAATTCATGGCGCCAATCTGTGAGCTTATGAGCTAGTGAATTCGTATCCATAGAGGGGTCACTCCTTTACTACATAGCGGTAATGTATATTTTATATCCAGTATACGATACTCGTGCTGCATTTCATAGGGGAAATGCAGGTATAAATATCACTATGTTGAGAAATCCCCGGCTATACAGGACAATGACATTAGATTTGCTTGACGATGACAGAAATGCACCAATCTGTCCTATTTACTTTATATGATTTTTATAATAAAATAGAGGACAAATAGAAGGTATTGTATCTGTACAGTATCGTGAAAGAAGGGGTATGTATGTCTCATCCTGCTGATGCAGCGCCTCAGGCGCCGTATACTACGAAATCTATTTGTCTATCGGCGGTCCTGGCTGCTATTGTCTTTATCATGACTTTTGTACCGCGCATCCCCATTCCTCTGGGATATGCCCATCTGGGAGATGCTGTCATTTTCCTAAGTTTCCTGTATTTCAACCGCCGCGAAGCCGCACTAGCTGCCGCTATCGGTTCCTGTCTGTCCGATTTCCTCGGTGGATTCCCTTTGTGGATCGCACCGACTTTTGTCATCAAATACGTCATGGTATTCATCGTATTTGCTGTCTGCTGCCGGGGAACGCAGAAGAGCGCCCTTTATTCTGTCCGCACGCTCATGGCATTTCTCCTTTCCTCTCTGTGGATGGCCATCGCCTATACCCTGGCCGGTGCTGTGCTCTTTGGCAGCATTCAGGCCGGTCTGGCTTCCCTGCCGGGACTTCTCATGGAAGGCCTGCTCAATACCATCGCTGCCATGGGGGCCGGTATTTTTCTAAAACAACTGCCCCGGAATCGTCAGGGCAGCATAGGATGAGGCGATACGATGGAACAGCAGAAGAAGATTGCACTCATCAATGACATAACGGGATTCGGGCGCTGTTCTATTGCCGTCGAACTGCCGCTCATATCGGCCCTGAAAGTACAGGCTTGTCCGCTGCCGACGGCTATCCTGTCGGTCCACACGGGATTTCCCACGTATTTTATCGACGATTATACGGACCGCATGAAAGACTACATCGCCAGCTGGAAGGAAAATGGCCTGACTTTTGACGGGATTTCCACAGGATTCATGAATTCCCTGGAACAGATCGATATTGTCATCGACTTTATTCACCAGTTCAAGCAGCCCCATACGATTGTCATCGTCGATCCGGTCATGGGCGACTACGGCCGGCTGTATCCGTCTTATACGGAAAAGCTGTGCGCTGAAATGCGCCGCCTCATGCAGTATGCCGACGTCATTACACCGAATCTGACTGAAGCCTGTCAGCTCCTGGGCATTCCTTATCCGGAAAAAGGCCACACGGACCGGGCTTATCTGCATGACGTAGCCCGGCGGCTGGCTGCCATGGGGCCGGGACAGATTGTCATTACGGGACTGGCCGATGAGAATCATATCGACAATTATATCTACGAAACGGGAAAAGAACCGGAAATCGTTTCGGTACAGAAAATCGGCCATGACCGGTCCGGTACAGGAGATGCCTTTGCCGCTATCGTTTCGGCTTCGGTCGTACGGGGTGACAGCCTGAAGGATGCTGTTGTACGGGCGACGGATTTTATCAGCCGGACGTTGGTCTATACAGAAGAACTGGGACTTCCTACCAACCGGGGACTGGCATTTGAACAATTTTTGACGGAATTACATTAAATTTATATAGAAAAGGGATGTTGTACTGATGATTACCTATGTATATGACAAAGGACACTACATTACCATGGCAGAAAGCCTGGCGAAACAGCCAGAGGGAAAACGCAATCTCTATGTCAATCTGACAAACCGCTGTACCTGTTCCTGTACATTCTGCCTGCGCAGTTTGAAAAAAGAAGCAGAAGATATGGAATTGTGGCTCAAAGAAGAACCGACCGTGGCAGATGTGGAAAAAGAACTGGATGCCCAGCCCTGGGAATATATTGGTGAAGTCGTATTCTGTGGTTTTGGGGAACCGACGATGCGCCTCGATGACGTAGTGACCCTGCTGAAATACATCAAGGCAAATCACCCCGATGTCAAAACGCGGATCAATACGAATGGCCTGTCGGACCTGGAATATGGCCGTGATACGTCTGCCGATTTCAAGGGCGGCATCCTCGATACGGTTTCTATCAGCCTCAATGCCTCCAATGCTCAGCGCTATCTCGACCTGACGCGCAGCAAATTTGGCATCGGTTCCTACGAAGCTCTGCTGACCTTTGCCCAGCACTGTCAGAAGTATGTACCCAACGTCGTACTGACTGTCGTCGATCATGTCGAAAGCGATGAAGAAATTGCTAAATGCCGTAAAATCTGTGAAGACAGGGGATTGACGCTACGCGTTCGTGCCTATGAAGCCAATTGAGTTAGAACAGTTTATTTCGATTTGTGACTACGGCGTCATAGAAATGTAACATGCATCTGTTATACTGTGTCCATCATCAGAAAAGGAGTGATGGCGATGAAAATGTTACATACATGGCAGCGGCGTACACTGGCCGCTGTATTAGCTGGTACGGCTGCCGTAATGATAGGTGTGGCTCCTTTTGCCATAGCACAGGCTGCGGATACAGCAGATGCGGCAGCGGGCGCCAGCACCCGTCCCCAAATGACACGGCAGATGCCGCCGATGCATCCCGGCATAGGACAGAATGCCCGGATCGACCGCATGGTCCAGCAGGGGAAAATCACGTCGGAACAGGCTGATAAACTGAAAAAAGCAATAGCTGATTTCCGGGAAAAAGAAGCGAAAGACCATCAGAAATTTATGAAGAGCCTGCCCGATAAGACAGGTATATCGGAAGCAACGCTCCGTGAAATCATGGCGCCGCCCCGTATGCTCCGCGGATCCGGACCGCAGCAGCGGCTGCAGCAGCTGGTAAAGGACGGTTCCATTACACAAAGCGAAGCGACGGCACTGGAACAGAGCTTCCGGAAACATCATCCGAGACAGGGACAGCCTCCTAAGGCACCTGCTGATGGACAGAGACCAGATCGTCAGAAACTGGAACAGGAATTATCCCAGGAAACGGGAATCTCTACACAGCGGCTGCAGGAAATTATGCAGCTTATGCACCAACAGGGCCCACAGGAAGGAGCACATCAGGCCCGGGCTGATGAAGAAGGCTGATACGTTCACTCATGCAGCGGTATGTGGCATGACAGCATGATAAGTCCATTTTGGACAAATTACATACAGGATATAGAGTTGTAACCCTTTGGTTTCAGGGGGTTACAACTCTTTTTTTATGTGAAATACAACGCCAGTTCCTATGGACGGTAGAATGCGGATAAAAAAATCAAAAAAGTTTGAAAAAAGGGCTTGACCGGTTGTAACAACCGGATGATACCATACAAAACGTACCGGGGAACAAGCCCCAGAAACAGTACATCCCAGTTATTTCATATGGAGTATTTGTAAATAGAATGTAATTTGCTTTAAAAGGAGGAACTTAGTATGATATCCAAAAAGAAACTTCTCGTCATGGCTTTGATGACAATGGCACTGGGGGTGACGTCTGTAGGATTTGCAGCTGGTCCGGCAAAGACCGCCAATCCGTACGGTCTGGTATATGCCAATGCCATCACACAAAATGTCAAAGGACAGGTCAATATCCATCCGGTCCAGTATAACTTAGACGGCCGTCAGATTGCTGCCAACGTATATACACCTAAAAATTACGATCCGTCTCATTCCTATGCGGCTGTCGTCGTGGCTCATCCAAACGGCGGGGTAAAAGAACAGGTTGCCGGTCTGTATGCCCAGAAACTGGCTGAAGCAGGGTATATCACCATTGCAGCCGACGCATCTTTCCAGGGTGCCAGTGGCGGAGAACCGCGTCATCAGGACATGCCGTATTTCCGTACGGAAGATATCCATGGCATGGTGGACTATATCAGCCAGTATCCCGGCGTAGATAAAAACCGCATCGGAGCTCTGGGCATCTGCGGTGGTGGCGGCTACACCCTGAATGCGGCAAAATCGGATAAACGGATGAAATCGGTTGCCACCATCAGCATGTTCAATACGGGCCGCGTCCGCCGTGAAGGGTATATGGATTCCCAGAAAGACAGCGTACAGCAGCGGTTGAAAGCAGCTAACGACGCTCGTCAGAAAGCCGTAGAAACGGGAAAACACGAAATATCCGGCCATGTCGATTTTGATACGATTACGTCGGAACGACTGAAGAGCATTCCCACTGATCTCTACCGCGAAGGCCTCATTTATTACGGTCAGACGCATCGTCATCCTAATTCGAGCTTTGACTATACGACAGACAGCCTGTCTGAACTCATGACCTGGGATGCAACGGACCAGATTGACCTGATCAATGTTCCGCTGCTCATGATTGCTGGCAGCAAAGCCGACTCGCTGTACATGACAGAAGATGCCTACCAGAAGGCGACGGGGACGACGGATAAGGAATTATATGAAATTCCAGGAGCTACCCACATTCAGACCTATTATGTACCGCAATATGTCAACCAGGCAACAACAAAACTGATACAGTTCTTTGGCCGCACCTTGAAATAATAAAGGAGAGAAGAGAAATGGAAAATTTTATTTTTGAAAATAGTACTAAAGCATATTTTGGCAAACAATGTGTCAGTCAGTACCTGCCGGCGATTCTGGCCCGCTATGGGAAGACGGTCATGCTGGCTTATGGCGGCGGCTCTATCAAACGCAATGGCATTTATGATGAAGTCATGGGCATATTGAAAGACGCCGGCAAAACGGTCGTTGAATTTAGCGGCATCATGGCCAATCCCACATATGCCAAAGTCCTGGAAGGAGCGGCTATTGCGGACACACAGCACGTAGATTTGATCCTCGCTGTCGGCGGGGGCTCTGTCATGGACTGCTGTAAAGCCGTTTCTCTGGCGGCTGTGTATACCGGTGATGTCTGGCAGGATTTCTGGGCCAAAGCCGGGACCATTGATTTTTCGACTATTCCTCTGGGGATTATCATGACTACATCGGGCACAGGCAGTGAAATGAACGGGGGAGCTGTCATCACCAACGAACGATTGAAGGGGAAGACCGGCCGGGATTATCCACGGTTCAATGCGCAGTTTGCGCTGCTGGATCCGCTGTATACCTATTCGGTACCGCAAAAACAGATGATTTCCGGTGCCTTTGATTCCTTTACCCATATGATGGAAACCTATTTCAGCGCACCTGATGACGATAATGTATCAGACAGTATCAATGAAGCTCTCATGAAGAGTATCATCCGCAATCTGCGGGCGGCAATTGCCAAACCGGAAAACTATACGGCCCGGAGTAATCTCGTCTGGGCATCGGCCATGGCAGAAAACCGTATCCTCAAGTTGGGGAAACAGGGGGATTTCCAGGGACACATCCTGGAACATGCCCTGGGTGCCTTTACGGACTGCAATCATGGATGTGGACTTGCCGTGCTCCTGCCCGTGTACTACCGTCATATTAAAGGGGCTGGTGCGAAAAAATTTGCCCGCTTTGCGACAAAAGTCTGGGGGATTCCGGAAAAAGGCTTGACGACGGCCCAGCTGGCCAATGATGGCGTAGAAGCACTGGCAGCTTTTGTCAAAGAAATAGGACTTCCCTCGACGTTGCGTGAACTGGGTATGAAAGAGGAACAAAAATCCCTGCTTCCGGCCATTGCTGCAACCTGTGTCGCTTCGCCGGGCAGTTACAAACGACTAAGTCAAGCAGAACTATTGCAGATTTTTGAAGAAGCCTGGTAGGCAATATGACGGCACCGCTATCTATGATGCTCCCGGGGCAATTCGTTCATAATACGTATCTTCTGGCCACATGCATGTCAGCTCTGGCTACTCTGTCAGGCAATGTCATACCTCTTCTGGCGGCGATGTATAATAAAGAAGCCTATCCTGTTTCCGTGCAGGGGATTGCCTTGACGACTACCGTTACCGTTGTCACCATGCCTATCGTAGCATTGGCAACCGGATTGGGATAATAAGGAGGGTATTTCCATGAAAAAACATCATCTGTTCCTGGCTGTGGCGGCAGCTTTTACATTGATTCAGACTGCTGCTGTCACTGTTTTTGCAGCAGTTCCGCCATCTGTACATGACGTGAGCCGTATGCTGCGCCATAGTGATGGCACTGTCTTTCCTATAGGGTCCTATAATGCACGGAATGTCGATCACTTTACGGGAGACAGCTATGTGGCGCCCTTATCCAAGAGCCCTGTTCCCGTTGCCAATGTGACGTTTGTCCGGGGAGCCCATACGCACTGGCATGTCCACCATGGCACCAGCCAGACACTGCTGGCTGTATCGGGACGAGGATATTATCAGATTGATGGCCAGCCGCCGAGGCAGCTGCTGCCGGGACAGAGCGTCACTATTCCGACCGGGGCACGGCACTGGCATGGCGCGGCACCGGGTGAGATGTTCCAGCATATTGCCGTCATGGAACCGGTCAAGGGGGCCTGGACCCAGTGGTTCGAAGCCGTTGATGATCCAGCATATGAAGCATTGCCCTGGTCTGGCTTCTGGCGCAGAGATAGGGAATAACTATATGCACATGCATGGGATATATTGACAAAGAAGGGAAAAAGCGTCTATATTGAATACGGAAAACCGTATTCAATATAGACGCTTTTTTATGGATAAACCACTTGACCGGTAGTTACTACCGTAACGTATAGTACAGGTAAGAAGGAAATTATTCATAGGAATGTGATGAAAAGGAGTGGATGGCATGATGTCAGTCAGATATTTACGAAAACTCATATGCACCAGCATGGTGGGATTAGGGTTTTGTTTCCTCGGTGCGGCTGTAGGCGGCTCTGCTTCGGCAGCTCAGCCAGCGGATTTGTCTCCCCGGGCATCTCAGGCAGAAAAGACCTACGCCCGCATGATGGGCAATCAGAAAACGGGGCTGGAACAAACTGACCCGGAACTGGATCAGATGATGAAAAAATATATCTACGGCGACATCGCCAGCCAGGCGAAAATCAGCCGCCGCGACCAGCATCTGGTTACCCTGGCTGTCCTGACGACCTATCAGAGTGAAGACCTGCTGGCCCAGAACGTCCAGGGTGCCCTGCACGATGGCGTAACGCCTTTGGAAATACGGGAAACGGAATATCACCTGGCACCGTATATCGGTTTTGCCAAGGTGAGTGAAGCCATGAAGACCGTCAACCAGGTTTTCCGGAAAAACGGAATCAGACTGCCTCTGCCGGATCAAGGGACGACGACCGATGCCGACCGCTTTGATAAAGGGCTGGCTTTCCAGGTCGGGACCTATGGTGACCGGATCAATAAAATGAGAGCTGCAGCCCCGGCAAATCAGAAACATCTGCAGGATGACCTGTCGGCATTCTGTTTCGGCGACATTTATACGCGGGGAACACTGGATTTGAAAACGAGAGAAATGATTACCATTGCTGCAATCGGCGCCCTGGGAACAGGCGATCCCCAGTTCAAATCTCACGTGCGCGGAACCTTGGCTGCCGGCGCATCGCAGGATGAAGTCATCGGCGTCATTACGACCATGAATCCTTATATGGGATTCCCGCGGACGCTAAACCTGCTGCGTCTTACCAATGAAGTTTTCCAGGGAAAATAAGGAAGATGTGGTTTGAAAAAATATATTAAGTATTAAATAGTGTATGTTATTTCCAATACCTAGGAGGTAATTAATATGTGGAAAAAAATCATGACCGGTGTACTTACCGTGATGGCTCTTGTCACGCTGACGGCGTGTGGCAGTACAGGCAATTCAGCTCAAAAAGAGGAAAGTAGTGCCGCCCAGCAGGCTGCGACAGGTCAGGGGAAAGTACTGGTTGTCTATTTCTCGGCAACGGGAAATACGAAACGCGTCGCCGAAACGATTGCCGACAACCAGAAAGGGACTTTGTTTGAAATCAAGCCGTCCCAGCCGTATACCGATGACGATCTGAATTATCGCAATGACAACAGCCGCGTCGTCAAAGAACATGCCCAGCCCCAGCTGCGCCCGGCTTATGACGGCGATGCCGCCGACTGGGATTCGTACGATACGGTCTACATCGGCTATCCCCTGTGGTGGCAGCAGGCTCCGCACGTCGTCTACACCTTTGTGGAAAACCACAACTTTGAAGGCAAGAAAGTCATTCCCTTCTGCACGTCCGTTTCCAGCCCGCTGGGTAACAGCGGAGAAAATCTGGCCAAAGCAGCCGGAACCGGTGACTGGCAGACTGGTGTCCGCTTCAGTGGCGATGTCAGCCAGAATGAAGTCCTGAACTGGCTGAAAAAATTGTAGTTCACAAAGTAAGGTTGAATTAAACAGCCGTTTTTCTACAATTGACAGAGGCTGTAACAATAGGGCGTAAAAGCTCATGTTGTTACAGCCTCTGTTTTTCTGACTGGAAATGACCATGTATCTGTATTGTGAAATTAGAAAAATAATTAGAAAAATAGTACTTGACCGGTAGTTACAACTGGATGATAGGATCGGTTTGTACCGGAAAGAAGGCATGTATGATTCGATACTGCCGGGATATTCTATCAGTCTGAAACGATAGACGTGATGTATACACAAAGAAAAGAGGAATATCTATGAAATACCGCACATTGGGAACTGATTTTACCGTTTCGGCTGTAGGCCTGGGATGTATGGGCATGAGCCATGGCTACGGCAAGCCGAAAGCTGCGTCATGCCCCAGTTCCAGAAAGAGGCAGTCGGACAGAACCAGAAGTTGCTGGCCCTGATCCAGACGCTGGCTGACAGCAGGCAGGCAACTCCGGCCCAGATTTCCCTTGCCTGGATGATCAACAAGAAGCCCTGGATTGTCCCCATTCCCGGCACGACCAATCTGGGGAGAATGAAGGAAAACGGCGGCGCTGCCGATATCGTACTGACTCCGGAAGAAGTGCAGCATATCGATGACGCCCTGGATCACGTCGCTATGTCCGCTGTGTTTGGCGGGACTGCTGTAGAAAAGAAATAAAGTTACACCGTATCTTTGAACTGAGATATCATGGAGAGTACGGACTGTTGCTGTTCTTTGGTGAGTGACCGGAAGTGCAGCAGCAGTTCCCGTTCTGCTGCTGTTATTGGAAACAGGATTGGATCCGATTCTTCATATCCCATGAGCCATGCCGGGCTGACTTCGAGTGCTGCTGCCATGCGTGCGATTTTATCTTGTTTTGGCTGGTATTTGCCAGTCAGATAGTCAGACAGTGATGACGGACGGATACGGGCAGCCCGGGCCAGCTCGGCCTGATTCATATGCTTTTCCGCCATGCGCTGGATGATTCGCGTACGAAAAGACGATTTCATAAAGACCTCACGTCATGATGATTTATCTATTGGATAGTATACATAACCTGCTTATTATTATAGAAAGAAATCGTGACGGAGACAATAAAAATAGTGAAAAAATATAATCCGATATGAACTACCGGTTTATAGTAATGTATTTATTTTCTGCCTTATAACAAAACCGGTTGTATATACCGGAGGAGCCCTCCAGGCACGGCTCCAGAGTATCGTGCCGTTTAAAAAAGTCTATGCTTATGATACGGAAAACCGTATTTTCAGCACAGGCTTTTTCCTTTTCTGTCTCCAAAGAAGACATTTATTTTTCTTTTATTGTCGTGTCAGTTTCGGCAGGAGCGTCGTCATTGTATTCCGGGAGCAGGTCACTGACATAGGGGACTTTACCAGACAGGACGTTATCATACAGATTCTGTTTCCAGTCTATGTAATCGATGGATTCCTGGATTTCTTTTTTCTTTTCTTCCAGGATAACCCGCTTTTTGTCCAGCATGACTTTGCGGACTGGGATGGAGGAAGGCCCCTGGAGACAGTAGGCGAGATATTGTTTCATTTCTTCGATGGTCATGCCGCATTTTTTCAGGCAGGCCAGGCTTTTGATCCAGGCAATATCGTGGTCGTCAAAGACACGGCGGTTATTGGCTGACCGTTTGACATTGGGTACCAGACCGGTATTGCAATAGAATTTCAGCGTTTCATAAGCCATGCCCGTCTGCTTGCAGGCTTCTTTCATGGGATATAATTTCTTTTGCTGCTGCACCATAGATAAACTCCTTTCAAAAAAAAGTAAAACAGGCTATTGACCGGTAGTTACTACCGGGTAGTATAGTTTTCTTGTAGCGAGTTTTATTGTAGCAGGAAAACAAATAGAATTGCAAGAGGAGAGGATACAATGAAAGTCGTATTAGTCAATGGTTCACCTCACGAAAAAGGCTGTACCTATACAGCCCTTACGGAAGTAAGCAACACACTGCGGGAAAATGGTGTGGATACAGAATTTTTCTGGATTGGGAACAAGCCCGTCGGCGGATGTATTGCTTGTCACAAGTGCCGTGATATCGGCCGCTGCGTATTTAACGATGTAGTCAATGAATTCCGCGAGCTGGCCCTTTCGGCGGACGGTTTCGTTTTTGGCTCACCGGTGCACTATGCAGCTCTTTCCGGGAACATGACAGCATTCATGGACCGTGTCTTTTACTCTGAAGCGAATGGCAATGGCAATAAGGCTTTTTACCTGAAACCGGCAGCTGCCGTCATTTCAGCTCGCCGTGCCGGGACGACAGTTTCGTTTGACCAGATGAACAAATATTTTACGATTCAGGAAATGCCAGTTATTTCGTCACGGTACTGGAACGAAGTCCATGGAGCATCTCCGAAAGACGTGCTGCAGGACAAAGAAGGGCTGTATACGATGCGGGTCCTGGGACGCAACATGGCCTATTTCCTGCACTGTCAGGAAGCAGCACGCAAAGCTGGCGTACCGCTTCCGGAAAAAGAACCACCTATTTTCATGAATTTTATCCACTAATCAATCTTATTCAGATTCGTCATTACCGTTCTATCGTTGAAATATACCGCTTTGTATCTATGCGCGTGTTTTGATCGGTTGCAGCGATTTCCGCCAGCGAAGGATGACTGACTGGCTTATGGGCGTCGAGAATCCGGGCTATCGTCTGGGCAATATCAGTATAGGCGATGCGTCCTGCGAGGAAGGCCTCAACGCAGATTTCGTTGCAGGCATTGAAGGCGCAGGGAGCCGTACCGCCTTCCTTTCCGGCTTCGATGGCAAGTCGCAGGGCGGGGAAGGCATCCAAATCCGGCGCTTCAAAAGTCAATGTGCCGGCACGGACCAGATCGAGGTGGCCAAAGGAACAGTCGTAGCGGGCAGGCCAGGAAAAAGCGTACTGGATAGGAAGTCGCATATCCGTCAGCCCCAGCTGGGCTATGACCGAGCCGTCGCAAAACTCGACGAGGGAGTGGACCAGGCTCTGGGGATGGATGACGACATCGATGGCCTCATAGGGCATATCAAACAGCCAGTGCGCTTCTATAACTTCCAACCCTTTATTGGCCAGTGTAGCGCTGTCTACGGTCACTTTGGGCCCCATATTCCAGTTTGGGTGCTGGAGGCACTGCTCTCTCGTTACATGGAGGAGCTGCTCTTTTGTCCAGCCCCGGAACGGACCGCCTGATGCTGTAAGGATGAGACGGCGCACTTCTTCTTTTCTGCCGCCGCGGAGGGATTGGAAAATAGCGCTGTGCTCACTGTCTACAGGTACAACCTGCACGCCGTGCTGCCGGGCCGCCTCCATGACCAGATGACCGGCAGCTACGAGAGTTTCCTTATTGGCCAGGGCGATGGTTTTCCCGGCGGCAATGGCATCGAGGGTCGGTTTCAGTCCGGCATAGCCTACCATGGCGGCCAGAACCGTATCGACAGGACCGTAGGAAGCGGCGGTCCTGAGACCATCACTGCCGCTCAGGATATCACATTCTTTTCCTGCCAGGTGCTGTAGATTTCTGGCGGCCGTCTCATCAGTCAGGACGGCGAAATCCGGGTGAAACCGGCGGATCTGGTCAGCCATGAGAGAGACGCTTTGATGGGCTGCCAGCACGCGGACACGCAGGTCCTCTGGATTGGCGGCGATGACATCCAGTGCCTGGGTTCCAATCGATCCGGTACTGCCTAATATACATATCTGTTTTTGTTTCATTGATTTCTCCTATTCCGTTTGCGTTTTATTGCTTCTATTGTAACAGGCCGCAGAGAAGAACGAAAGGACTTTTTCTTTCTGAAAGAGAAATGGTAGAAAGCCTTTGCTTTCTATGCTAAAATAATGTCAGAAGTAGAAGTTATAAGGAGGTTTTTGCAATGATCCGCAAAGAAAACAGAGTACAAGTAGAAGGACTGGCCGGCGGCAAGGGTCCGGCAACGGTCTGTCATATCCTGACAAAAGACGAACTGATGGGCCATGGCCGCATGTATGCCAAAGTCATCCTGCCGCCGGGTTCCAGTCTGGGATTTCATCAGCATGTCCATGAAACAGAACCGTACTACATCCTTTCCGGCGTAGGCGATTTTACCGATAATGATGGCTCCGTTACCAAAGTAACGGCTGGCGACTGCTGCCTTATCGAACCGGGGCAGTCCCACTGCATTGCCAATAACGGGACCGAAGACCTGGTATTCATGGCACTCATTTATAACGACTAAGACAGCAATGGTATATTGCCGATACCGTTTTTCATAAAAGGACGTGATTCCTATGTCACAACTCATAGGCATTATTGTTTCGGCACTCGTTGCATTTTCGTTATTCATGGTGTATGCGAAATTCTCGCAGCATCATTGATGGATGTACTACAAAGACTGGAGTGATTCCCATGGGAAAATATCTGGAAAAAGCAAAAGAACTGCGTGCCATTACGGACGTACATTATAACTGCGCACAGTCTGTCATCTGCGCCTTTGAAGAACTGACCGGGCTTGACGATACCACATCGCGCAAAATCGGGGCAAACTTTGGCAGTGGCATGAAACGGGGCGGTACCTGCGGTGCTATTACGGGCGGCCTCATGACATTAGGACTCCTGGGTATCGAAGACGGACCGACTATCGCCGCTTTCCACAAAGCCTTCCTGGATCATCATCAGAACTGTCTCGACTGCGCGGACCTTTTGCGCATGAATCAGGCCAGCGGCGGGGAAAAGAAGCCCCATTGCGACGGCATGGTATTCGAAGCCGTCCAGCTCATCGAAGACATCCTGGACAAACGCAATAAATAAAATCTTAAAAATAACAGAGTTGCCCAGATTATTTAATTTGGGGACCAGGCCGGGCCCAGTGGGTCCGGCTTTTCTTTCTTTGAGAGCCCCGGACAGGCCCTGGGAGACAGGGTGTTGTCGAATAGAAATAAAAAGCCTGTTTCGCGTAAGAAACGTGTAAAGGAATGGGACAGATACGGCGCCAGCTATTGCAAAAAGTGGGGTAAATGATGTAAAATGTAAAATTGATATGAATGTTACTATGTGATGAATAAGTTGCAATGGAGGTTATTTCGTGTTTGATTCTTTTATACAACACCTTCTCGGCAATAATACAGACCGGGAACTAAAAAAAATGTGGCCTATCGTGCGCCATATCAATGATCTGGAACCACAGATGACGGCGCTCAGCGATTCGTCCCTCCAGGCTAAGACTTTTGAATTTAAAGAACGCCTGCAAAAAGGAGAAACGCTTGATGATCTTCTGCCGGAAGCGTTTGCAGTCGTGCGTGAAGCATCGCGGCGTGTCCTCGGCATGCGCCATTTTGATGTACAGCTCCTGGGTGGCATTGTGCTGCACCGCGGGGATATTGCAGAAATGAAGACCGGCGAAGGGAAAACGCTTGTTGCGACTCTGCCGGTATATTTGAATGCCCTTACGGGGGAAGGGGCCCACGTCGTTACGGTCAATGATTATCTGGCAACCCGTGACAGCGAAGAAATGGGCCAGATTTATAAGTTCCTGGGCCTGTCTGTCGGACTTATTGTCCATGACCTGAATTACGAACAGCGCCGCCGTGCTTATAATTCTGACATTACCTATGGCACGAATAACGAATTCGGATTTGATTATCTCCGTGACAACATGGTCATCAGTAAAGATCAGATGGTCCAGCGTCCGCTGAATTATTGTATCGTCGATGAAGTGGACTCTATCCTCATTGATGAAGCCCGTACACCGCTGATTATTTCCGGCCCGGGTGAAAAATCGACGGACCTCTACTATACGCTGGCAGGCATTGTCAAGACCTTCACTAAAGATGATTACATCATGGATGAAAAGCAGAAGACCATTGCCCCGACCGATTCGGGCGTTGCCAAGGTCGAAAAGATGCTGGGTATCAGCAATATGTTTGATAACGAACACCTCGACCTGAACCATCTGGTCATCCAGGCCCTGCGCGCCCGGTTCATGATGCACCGTGACAAGGATTATGTCGTGAAAAATGGCGAAATCGTCATCGTCGATGAATTCACGGGACGCCTCATGTTTGGCCGCCGCTACAGTGATGGGCTGCATCAGTCCATTGAAGCCAAGGAAAATGTCAAAGTGCAGGGCGAAAGCAAGACCCTGGCGACGATTACCTTCCAGAACTATTTCCGCATGTACAAAAAGCTGGCCGGCATGACCGGTACGGCCAAGACGGAAGAAGACGAATTCAATAAGATTTATAAACTCGATGTCTATGTCATTCCGACCAATAAACCGATGATCCGTAAGGACCTGCCTGACGTCATTTATAAGACGAAGAATGCCAAGTACCGTGCCGTCGTACGGGAAGTCGTCAAACGCCATGCTACGGGTCAGCCTATCCTGGTAGGAACGACCAGCATCAGTCAGTCGGAAATCCTGAGCCAGATGCTCGATAAGGAACATATCGTCCACAACGTCCTGAATGCCAAGTATCATGAAAAAGAAGCAGAAATCATCAAGGACGCCGGACAGCGGGACATGGTCACTATTGCTACCAATATGGCCGGCCGTGGTACCGATATCAAGCTGGGCAAGGGCGTTGCCGAACTGGGCGGGCTCATGATCATCGGTACAGAACGCCATGAAAGCCGCCGTATCGATAACCAGCTCCGTGGTCGTGCAGGCCGTCAGGGGGATCCCGGTACGACACAGTTCTACCTGTCTCTGGAAGACGATCTCATGCGTATTTTCGGTTCGGATAATATTTCCAAGTTCATGGATAAACTGGGCCTGGATGAAGACGAACCGATTACGGCCAAGATGATTACCAAATCGATTGAAAAGGCACAGAAGAAAGTCGAAAGTCATAACTTTGAAATCCGTAAGTACGTCCTGGAATACGATGATGTCATGAATCAGCAGCGTGAAGTGCTTTATGCACAGCGACGTCAGGTACTGACGTCGGATTCCCTCAAGGATACAATCCTCGGCATGGTCAGCGATATCATTGACGATGGCCTCAATAAATATGCCGATGAAAAACTCTATCCGGAAGAATGGGATTTTGCCGGCCTTCTGACACAGATGCAGCAGTATTTCGTACCGAAAGACGCGACGACCAGCGAAGAATTGGAAAATCTCAGCCGTGTTGAAGTCAAAGAAAAACTGTATCAGATTGCTGTCGATCTCTATGAAGCCCGGGAAAAGGAAATCGGAACAGAAACGATGCGTGAACTGGAACGGGCCATCATGCTCCGTGTCGTAGACAGCAAGTGGATGGATCATCTCGATGCTATGGATGCACTGAAGGAAGGTATCAATCTCCGGGCGTACGGGCAGAAGAATCCTCTCGTTGAATATAAGTTTGAAGCGTATGATATGTTTGAAGAAATGGTCGATTCCATCAAACGGACGACGGTTACATTCCTCTATCATATCCAGATTACATACAGTAAGCCTGTTCCCCAGGCAGAAGATCATCTGCAGGGCGCCCGGGAAGTCCATGATGAAAGCGCCCCGGTAACGGCAGAAGATATCAAGCGGGACGAAGAACGGCAGTAAAAGAGCCGCAGGCCGCAAGTCGGGAAAGGCAGCAGTCAGCGGCTAGCAGTTAGACGCTGACCGGTAGAATAGGTCGCAGTCTGCAGATCGTAGACCGCAGGCTACAGACCGCAGTTTTAGGTATCCCCAAAAGCCTCCTGTGAAGGGGAGGAGGGCCACGAAGTGGTGGTGGGGTTCTGTTTATGGTTATGTCTTTGAAAGATGGTGATTCTTGTGTTATTAGATGAAATGCGTAAACCGCTGGAAGATTTGAAGAAGAGAATACAGGAAATCGGGGATTCACTTTAACCTCCCCAGGAAAAAAGAAAAAATCATGGATCTCGACATGCAGATGAGTGATCCTGATTTTTGGAGTGATCCCGATAAGGCAAAGAAGATTTCCCAGGAAGCAACGCTCCTGAAGACAGAAGTAGAAGGTCATGAAAAGCTGGAAACACAGTGTGCAGACCTGCTCGATTTCCTTGATATGGCAATCGAGGAAAAGGAAACGGGCCTGGCCGATGAAATCGAAAAGCAGTACCATGCCCTGCTGAAAGACATCGAAAAGCGGGAAGTGCTGCTGCTCCTTTCCGGCGAATACGATACATGCAATGCTATCCTGACCTTCCATGCCGGTGCCGGCGGAACGGAAGCCCAGGACTGGACGCAGATGCTGGTCCGCATGTATACGCGCTGGGCAGAACAGCACGGGTTCCACATTACCGTCATGGACATGCAGCCCGGTGATGAAGCTGGCATCAAGAGTGCCGCTTTTACCATTGAAGGAGAATACGCCTACGGCTATTTGAAGTCGGAAAAAGGCGTACACCGCCTGGTCCGTATTTCGCCGTTTGACGCGGCGGCACGGCGGCACACGTCGTTTACGGCTGTCGATGTCATGCCCGAACTGCCTGACGATGTCGATGTGGAAATCAATATGGACGATGTCCGCGTCGATTATTTCCGCGCATCCGGTGCCGGTGGCCAGCATGTCAACAAGACGAGTTCGGCTGTCCGCATGACTCATATCCCAACGGGTATTGTCGTACAGTGCCAGAATGAACGGTCGCAGGTGCAGAACCGGGAAATGTGTATGAAATACCTGCGTGCCAAGTTATTTGAATTAGAACAGGAAAAACAGGCGCAGCTGAAAGCTGAAATCGGTGGTGAACATCAGGCCATTGAATGGGGCAGCCAGATCCGTTCCTATGTATTCCATCCCTATACGATGGTCAAAGACCACCGGACCAACGTGGAAACAGGCAATATCCAGGCTGTCATGGATGGCGATATCGATATGTTCATCGAAGGATATCTGCAGCAGCAGAAGGAAAAGCGTCTGGCCAAGCAGACGATATGATGAAAAAATGGATATATGCCGCCGTTGTGGCCGTAGTAGTCCTTCTGGGCCTTAATATAGCGGCTCCGCGACTGGCAGCCTATGGATTGTACCGGGGCCTTTCCCGGCATATGGAACTTTCGCCGGATGATGTCCGCGTCGAAGCCAGCCCCGGTCTGTCGGTACTGACAGGGCGTCTGGACCGCGTTCATGCCGGTGGTGCCGATTTCCATGTCGGTAAGCTGCGTTTTCAGTCTTTTGACTGTACGCTGGAGGGAGTTCGGTTTGATCCTTTTGCCAGCCTGATGGACGGCCGTCTGCAGGCGGAATCGGCAGAACAAGGCGAACTCACAGCTGTCGTTTCCCAGGAAGACCTGAGCGATTTCCTGAAAAAACAGGTAAAAGGCACGGAGCAGATGGATGTGGACTTTGAAGGCGATACCATCCATGTCAGGGGCAAAGTACGGGTCGGCGGCTTTTTACGTGCCGATGCCGATATAGCCGGCCGGTTTGCCATGGAAGGAACTAAGCTGATGTTCCTGCCGGAAGATGCCGCCATATCGGCAAAAGGCGTCCGGGTCAATGCTTCGAATCTGGCCCGTCTGGAAGTCTACGATTTTTCGGACTTCCCGCTCCATATGGTTCCAGACCAGGTCAGCCTGGATAACGGATTGCTTACGCTGCACGGCAGAGTCAGCAATCATTGAATAAGGTGGATAGAATGGAAAAAAAGAACAAGCGCAGTATCCTGCTCATGCTTCTGGCCGTGTTCATCGGTCTGCTTTCATGTGTATATCTGTGTGTGCAGCGATACTATGTGGAAAATGAAAATATGTCCATCGAACAGGCGATGGATTATGATGCCGTCGTCGTCCTGGGACGCAACGAGGGGTACGATCTGGAAACGACACTGGAAAAGTGCCGTCAGGCCGGTATCACCAGTTTCACCATATACGATACGACGCTGAATAAAATGACCCAGCGCGGGGAATGTTCTCTCATTACCCGTCTGGGGGCAGAGCTCTATTATCCACAGTTCCATCTTGATTCGTATCAGTACGAATATTATCTTATCGGCAAGCCGAAAGACCAGAAGGATCTGTATTTTGATGAACTGACGGAAGACCTGCAGCTGCGGCTGGGGAAGGAAAATGCTGTCGTCCTCGACAATCCCCAGTACCGTATCCTCGGACTGCACGGCGTCATGCCGGCTCTGGGTGAAGTGAATTTGGGCATCATGTCGGCCGACGCCAATCGCATTGCCAGTTATGGCTTCAATGTCATCCTACGCCCGACCAATTACCATGATGTCACGGCAGCTGATCTGGAACACTTCTTCCAGCGTGCAGATAAAATCCGCAATGTGACGGGCATCATGTTTGTCGGCAAGGAAGTACTGGGCTATAGCCCGGACCCGGCGCAGCGCAAAGATTTGCTGCAGCTGACGGCGGACCGCATGCTGGCCCGGCAGATGCCGTTTTATATGATTGAATCGGTCAATCAGCTCCAGTATGATAATCAGGATGGCATGTATGACCTGGCCGGTCTCATGCATTATGATACAGGCCGCGTCTACGCCATGGCCAAGGAAGAACTGGAAAAGATTACGCCTGAAGAAGCGGCTATGCGTTTTTATATCAGCGACCTGGAACGCAATGTCCGGGTCAATCTGTTCCCCATGTACAAGAAACCCCGCTACGGCCAGTCCCTGCTGGATACGAATCTGAGCTATATCAGCAAGGTAACACAGAAACTGGAAGGCCGTGGTTATCATCTGGACCGGGCGTCCGTACTGCCCGTCTACTATCCCAATAAGGTGCTCCTGGCAATTGCAGCCGCTGCTGCGGCCTGCGGATTCCTGTTCCTGCTGAATCTGCTGGTGCCGCTTTCGGACCGGCTCAATTACGGACTCATGGTCTTGGCCGTCCTTTTCGGGGCTGGTGGTGCCTGGATTGCCAAAGGGGCTCTGTTTTTGCAGATGATGGCCGTAGGCTGTGCCGTAACGGCACCGTCGGCAGCGATTCTCGTGCTGCTCGATTTCTGGCGTCATCAGGATCTGACGAAGAAATTAGGCTATGGCCGGGTCATCCGGGATGGTGCGCTGGGACTTACGGCGGCTGTCCTCATGTCCATGATTGGCGGTATTTTCATTGCAGCTATGCTGGGAAATATCCGGTTCTTCATGGAGTTTGACTATTATCGCGGCGTCAAGCTTACGTTTATCCTGCCTATTATCATCGTTGCTATAGGCTATTTGCGGCGGTTCCCGCTCATGGGCCATGATTTTGCAACGTCTTCTGATTTTATATCCTTTGCCAAAGATTTTCTCCGCATCCCTATCCGCATGGGAACATTGATTCTCGTCGGACTCCTGGGTCTGGTGGCCATCGTGTTTGTCGGACGCAGCGGTCATACGGCCGGCGTGCCCGTACCGGGAATCGAAGTGGCCATGCGGCGCTTCCTGGAAACAGTTATGTATGCCCGGCCGCGGGAAAAAGAATTCCTCATCGGTCATCCGGCATTTTTCCTCATGGTAGCAGCTATGTACCGTAAATGGCCGGAATTGGTCCATTTCTTTACGGTTCTTGCGGCGGTCATCGGAGTAGGATCGATGGTAGAAACCTTTGCCCATATCCGGACTCCCTTTATCATGTCCTTTATACGCGGCCTCAATGGCTGGCTCACCGGGCTGGTACTGGGTATCCTGCTGATCTGTGCTATTGCAGTCGTGCAGTATGTGACGGCCTGGATGGGAAAGCGGGTGAAGAGTCGTGACTAACATTGTCATTTCCGGCTATTACGGATTTGCCAATGCCGGTGATGAAGCGATGCTGGCGGCATTACTTGGTTCGCTTGAAGACCTCATTCCAGGCGCTTCTATCACGGTCATTTCAGGCCATCCTGACATGACCCGGGAAAATCATCATGTTGAAGCGGTGCACCGTCTGAATTTCCCGGGTATTGCCAGGGCTATCTGCCGGGCAGATCTCCTTATCAGTGGCGGTGGCAGTTTGCTGCAGGATGTGACCAGTGCCCGCAGTCTTTACTACTATCTGCTGATTATGCGCATGGCCCTCTTTTTCCACAAGCCGGTCATGCTGTATGCCCAGGGCATCGGGCCCATCCGGCGCCCGAAGGCCAGAAAAGCGGTCCGCAATGTGCTTCAGAGGGTGACTATGATAGGCGTCCGCGACAGTGAATCGCGGATGGAATTGCAGCGGCTGGGAGTTACGGTACCGCCTATCCACGTGACGGCTGACGCCGTTTTGTCCATGCCGCCAGTCGATAAAAAAATCGGGTTTTATCTCCTGAAAAAACACGGCATCGAAGGGGTTGGCACCCGTATCGGCATTGCCATCCGCAACTGGCAGCACATGACGCACTACAAAGAAGAAATCGCCAAGGCGGCTGATGAACTGGTACGCACATTGGGAGCCCGGATTATTTTTATTCCCATGCAGTATCCTGCTGATGCAGAGGCTGCGTCCGATGTGGCTGCGCTCATGAAGGAACCGGCGACGGTCCTGAAGGAATCCTATAATACGGTGGAATTCATGGCACTCATGGGTTGTATGGATGTGGTCATTGCTAACCGGCTCCATGCCCTTATTTTTGCATCCATCATGCAGGTCCCGGTAGTGGCCATTTCGTACGATCCCAAAATCGACGGCTTCATCAGTCTCATTGGGGAGACCCTCTGCGGGACCATGGAGACGGTCACTGCCAAAGCACTCACAGAAGATGTGACTGCCAGACTGAAAGCCGGTGGTATCCAGCCGGAAGTCAGGGCGCGCCTGAATCATTTACGACGCCAGTCCCTGCGCAATGCCTATCTGGCGTTGCGTGTCATAGAAGAACATACGGCGGCCCGGAAAGGTTGACGCTCAAAGGAGCAGTGACTTGACGGCCGCTTTTCTTTATATATAATAGAGAGTATGTCTGATAAAAGTGTGATTTGCCAGAAAAGAGGAAATCGATGATATATTTCAAGAATGTATCCAAAGTATACGACAATGGGTCCGTTGCTCTGGATCATGCCAATGTGCATATTAAAAAAGGAGAGTTCGTATTTGTCGTAGGGGCCAGTGGCGCTGGCAAGTCTACGTTCATCAAACTGCTCGACCATGAAGAGCTGCCGACGGAAGGATCGGTCATCGTCAACGGCATCGAAGTCAATAAGCTGAAAAAAAACCGGGTCCCGTACCTGCGCCGGCGCATGGGTATCGTGTTCCAGGATTTCCGTCTGCTTCCCAACAAGACGGCTGAGGAAAATGTTGCTTTTGCCATGGAAGTCATCGAAGCGCCACGACGACTCATCAAGGAACGGGTCCGCAACGTCCTCGACCTGGTCGGCCTGGTGGGCAAAGCCGATGCCCTGCCGTCGAATCTCAGTGGTGGGGAACAGCAGCGTGTAGCCATTGCCAGAGCCATCGTCAACCGGCCGCTCCTGCTCATTGCCGACGAACCGACAGGCAATCTGGATCCGGAAACGTCGAAGGGGATTATGGATATTTTTACCAAAGTCAATCACATGGGGACGACAGTCGTCATGGTAACCCATGACCAGCAGCTCGTCGATATGATGAACAAGCGGGTCATTGAAATCGTCGATGGCAAGATTGTCCGCGATGAACAGCAGGGAGGATATGACGATGAAAATTAGAACTATGAGGTATTATCTCTCCGAAGCCTTTACGTCGTTCTGGCGCAATAGTTTCATGTCCATTGCTTCCATTGCGACGGTTGCCGTCTCCTTTTTCATCCTGGGATTATTCCTGATCATGGTAGCCAATCTGGATTATTTTGCCGATAATCTGGAAAACCAGGTCCAGATCAGTGTCTATTTGAAAGATGATCTGACGACGGACCAGGTCATGAGCGTAGGCAGCCGGCTGAAAGCACTGCCCGATGTAAAGGAACTGGAATTTACCAACAAAGATCAGGCCATGGACAAACTGAAGGAACGGATGAAAGACCAGCCGGGCATCCTCGATGCCTTAGACGGGAAAAATCCGCTTCCTACATCGTATACGCTGACCCTGAGCAATCCGGAACAGGTAAAAAAGACGGCAGCCGTCGTCGGAGAGTATGATGAAGTAGAAAGCACCCATTATGGTCAGGAAATCGTGGAACAGTTGTTCCGCGTGGCGACTATTATCCGCTGGGGCGGCATTGCCCTCATTATTTTCCTGACGTTTGCGACGCTGTTCATTATTTCTAATACGATCCGCCTGACCGTATTTGCCCGGCGCCGGGAAATCGGTATCATGAAATACGTCGGCGCGACGAACTGGTTCATCCGCTGGCCATTTCTGCTGGAAGGGCTGTTCCTGGGATTCATCGGCGGAGCCATAGCCGATGTGGCTCTGTTGCAGTTCTATGAATTCGTCACCCTGACGATTCACCGGACGCTGGCTTTTCTGCCCATGGTCAGCCCCTATCCGTTTATGTATCAGGCGAGCGGTCTCATACTCATACTGAGCATGGTTATCGGGGCCATTGGTAGTACCATTTCTCTGAAACGCTATATGAAGGTGTAACGGTATGATGAGTATACAATATAAAAAGCCGCTGGCAGCGGCTCTGACGGTCCTTTATCTCCTGAATCCCTGTGGCCTCATCTTTGCTGAAGATGAGGATCTGCAGGATCAGTTATCGACTGTCCAGGGACAGATGGCAGAACAGGCACAGAAGAAAAGTGAAGCCGAAGCTGTCATCGGTAATGTTTTTGAAAAATTGCGGGTCATCCAGGAAAACCTTGATGCCGCCAATGCACAGTATAAGTCTATTTCTCAGGAACTGGCTGAAACGGAACGCCAGATTACCAAAACCCAGGCCGAACTGGAAAAGGCGGAAACCCATCTGAAAAGCCGGGAAAAGGTACTGAGCCGCCGTATCCGTGATATTTACATGCACGGCCAGCTCAATTATCTCGATGTCGTCATCGGGGCAAAAGACTTCAATGATTTCGCCAACCGGGTCGAACTCCTGCGGCGTATTGTCAGCTCGGATCTGGAGCTCATTTCATCTATCAAGGATGAACGGGACCAGATCAACAAGACAAAGCAGGCTCTGGAAGAACATCGGGAAACACAGGCACGTCTGAAAGAAGAAGCGGCGGCCAAGAAAGAAGAAATTGCTAAGCATAAGGCGGAACAGCAGGCCATCCTGGAAAAGGCCCAGACCGATAAGGCGACGGCAGAAGAAGCCTATGCTGAACTGGAAGCATCGTCCAATCAGATTGCCCAGATGCTCCGTGACCGCGAAGCGGCCCGTCAGGCAGCAGCTGCTGCGGCAGCGTCCTCCAGCGACAGCAGCAGTGACAGCAGTGGTGACAGCAGTGGTGACAGCGGAGGTTCATCCGGTGGTGATGATGGCGGCTATTATCAGCCAGTCAGTGGTTCCGGACAGATGATATGGCCGGTTAACGGTGTCATCACATCACCCTTTGGCTACCGTGAACATCCTATTTTTGGCCGTCAGATTCTTCATTCCGGTATTGATATCGGTGTCGATTACGGGACACCTGTCCATGCTGCTGACGGCGGTGTCGTCGTAGAAGCGGGATGGATCAGCGGCTATGGCTATGCCGTCGTCATCGACCACGGCAATGGGACATCGACCTTGTACGGACATAACGAATCCCTGGCCGTATCGTCGGGGCAGTCTGTTTCCCAGGGCCAGGTCATCGCCTATGCCGGTTCTACAGGGAATTCGACGGGGCCGCATGTCCACTTTGAAGTCCGTGTCGGCGGTGAACCAGTTGATCCAAATTCGTATTTATAAACGAGGCAGACTATGAACCAGAAAAAACACATGTTTCAGATGTTGTTCCGGGCCATTGCCTGGGGGCTGTTTACGGTAGCCTGCAGTGTGTTGCTGCTAGTGGGCCTCTTTTACTATTACACGGGGACACCCGTAGGATTCATCAAATTTTTCCGCACTCTTCATGTGGTGGAGCAGAATTTCCCCGGCGCTGTCGATAAGCAGGATCTCCTCAACGGAGCGTTGGAAGGAATCGTAAAGAAGCTGGGAGATAAGCACAGTATCTATCTTGATGGTGATGAGTTCCAGGCTTTTTCCGACCAGACGTCCGGGTCTTATGCCGGCATTGGCGTGTATATCGGTTCCAGCGAGGAAGGAACGATTGTAGCCGGTGTCATGGATGATAGTCCTGCAGCGGAAGCCGGTGTCCAGCGCGGCGACCTGATCCAGGCCATTAACGGCACGTCTACGAAAGGCATGAGTCTGGAAGATATTTCTAAGACCATCCGTGGCCCCGTGGATACGACGGTTACGCTGACTCTGGGACGGGATGGCGGCTCTCAGGAAGTGGCCATAACACGGCGGCAGATTCATATGAAGACCGTCGGCGGCCAGATGATTGAAGGGACCGATGTAGGATATATCCGGGTAGCGATTTTCAGTGAAAATACGGGCGAGGAATTTACGCGCCAGTATCAGGAACTGCGCAAGCAGGGCATGAAGCGCATGATTCTCGACCTTAGGAATAATCCCGGCGGCATTGTCGATCAGGCCGTAGCCGTAGCATCAAGTTTTGTTCCCAAAGACAGTGTCATCGTGTCGTTTACGAGCCGTTCCGGTGAGGAATCGGAATACAAGGCCAATGGCAGTGATGATACCATTCCTCTCGTAGTGCTGATCAACGAAAACTCGGCCAGTGCCTCGGAAATCGTATCCGGTGCCATTCAGGACCTGAAACTTGGGCCGGTTATCGGAACGAAGAGTTATGGCAAAGGAACCGTACAAGGCGTCTATCCCATTGATTCCGATGACGCCATCAAACTGACGGTCGCCAAATACCGTACTGCCAGTGGCAGAGAAATCGACGGCGTAGGCATACAGCCCGATATAGAAGTCCAGCTGCAGCCCAATGACCCTGAAGACTATCAGTACGAAAAAGCACTGGAAGTCGTGCAGACTCTGTAACCGGAACAGAACGGGCAGGGGATACAGAATCAAAACAGAAGCATGAACCGGGGACTGGCAGAATCCTTGCATAGTCCCCGCTTTCATGATACAATAAATATCGTGTCAGACCGCATATGACAATCGGCAGGCGAGTGTGGCGGAATGGCAGACGCGCCAGACTTAGGATCTGGTGTCTTATGACGTAAGGGTTCAAGTCCCTTCACTCGCACCAACAAAAAAAGCAACCATCGCATGAGGCGGTGGTTGCTTTTTTCAATGACGCCATAACAATGACGACATAAGTAGAGAAATAATTAAATCATTAAGGCTTACATACGCCGCAAGGAACGTACCCCTCGGCAAGGGCTTCATCACGGGAGTCGATGGGGACAAAATTTTCGGGATGCTTGATGGTACGGCAGTCGGTATAGTGGAATTTCATGGAGCGGGGATTGCCCAGGTAGTCGGCGGCAAAGGCCGTGCCGACTGAGGACAATAAGCAAAGCATAGCCAGGGCTAGAGATAATTTCTTCATCATAAAAGGTCATCCTTTCTTTTTATTTCTTCTTCAGCTGATTTTTCCTTTCATGTTCAATCTGCTTGATGCTTTTATCAGGAGTAGGGAGGTCTTCTGGCATGGTTCCGCCTAATGATTCGATGGCCTTGCGGACAGTATATCCGACTTCAAAGTGAGCCTTATTGGCTTCTTCTTTGGACTGAATGTTTTCACGCCATAACTTGGCTTCTGCCTGTGTAATGCGGAAGAGGTTGGCGCCTAGTTTTTCACTGCCCATATTATCATTATCCAAAATATCTTCGCTTTTCTTTAATTCCTTGCGTCGCTTAATGGCAGCTGCTGGTTTCTCCATCGTATAGCCCCATATAGCCGCTATTCTGGAGTCTTGCAAATTCTTGATTTGTCGAAACGCCGGCATCTTGGGCCGCCTTCGCCAGCGATTTATTATGTTCGCGGATGTCATCGCGAGCCCGTATCCGCGTGTCTATTTCTTCTTGCAGTTTTTTTGCATCGGCAAGATCCAGAAGATGATCAGCACCAGTTTGCGCCAACCAAAGTTTGAAAGGTTCAGCCTTGGGCGATGGAACGGACTGTATGATTCGAAGAAGTTCTTCCGTATTGGCTACATCTGTAAGACGCATTTTGCCGTCAGCCACCTGAAGTTTCAAACGGTTTTATTTTACGATTATGCTGTACGTTACCAGTCTGATCCCATATCGTATGGTTCCACGTCAATTCCGTTTTCCCTGCAGTAGTCATAGAGAGACGAGCCGCTCCAGCAGAGTACGGTGACAGGGGTGTTTTTGAATACGTCTTTTCCTATATGGGTAACATCTGTGAATTTAATCGTTTTGAGGTTCGGGCAGTCCGCGAAGGCTTCGTCTTCCAGAGAGTTCAGGCAGTTTCCTACTTCTACGTAGGAAAGTTCGCTGCATCCTTTGAAGGCGCGGGCCCAAATGCCTATCACTTTAGTCGCATGAAATGCAACGATTTTGGAACCGGCAAACGCGTTTTCACCAATATAGGAAATATTCGTTCCGCCGTAGACGTAGATCAGGGAGGAATTCATATACGCGTCTTCGCCGATACATTTTAGGAAAGACATGGTCCATGGATGGATGGTAATATCCCTCATGCCGTCTTCTGATTGGTAGGCTGGCTTTTCCGGACAGCATCTGATGGCAGAGACGATTGCTTCTCTGTCATAGTCGCCATTTTTTTCTGCCTGGCTTTTCCGGACGTAAATCCGTTTATTGTCTTTCGGATTGATTCCTCCTCCCGGGAGAATCGGGATGCCCCAGTCATTACTGATGGTATGTACGGTGTCCCGGAAATCCGACTGATAGCTGTATAACGTATAGGTTTTTGAATTTTTATAAATATCATAGTGTTTCCGGGCGCGTTTTTCCTCTTGTTTTTGCCGTTCTTCCAGTTCCTGGCGTACGGGGGAATCTTCCCCTTTCAGGAAATAGGGGATGTCATGTTTCTGGCAGTACATTTCCCAGGTGCTCCCTGGCAGGCAGCAGACCGTGATATCCGTTCCGGCAAATACGTCTTCTCCTATATGGCAGTCCATCTGTAACAGTTCGATGAAATGAAGGTCGCGGCAATGGGCAAAGGCACCGTCGCCTACATGGGAAAGGGAGGCAGGAAGTTCCACCCGGTCCAAGAAATGCAGTCCTTCAAAAGCATGGGCACCTATCTTTTCCAGACCTTCTTCCGCTTTGAACTGAAGAAGGGTGGATTTCATAAAACACCATTCTCCGATTTCCCGTATATCACCGGCGAGATGGAGATAACATATGGGGGCATATGCCAGTGCTTTTGTATCCAGTTTCGTATAGGGCAGCGAATCTTCTTCATTTTCCGTATTTTCGGGAATATGAATGACTTCCGGATACTGTTTTCTTTCTTTATAGCATACATCGGAAATAGGCGGAAGCAGCTTGCGCGATTCTATGGGAAGCTCACAGCGTTTGTCGCCTTTGATTCTGTCGATGGCATTTTTGTGTGTAAAAATGGATGTATTGCGTTCCAGTAGTCCCCATGATTTCATGTCTTCATAGACGTTCCCGCCAAGGGGGATATCGAGGCGCACATCTATATTGTAGAATTCATCATTGACAACAGTAGTGTGTTCAGAAAGGGACACTACCGTTTTGTCCCCGACGGCAGATAACGGATAGGTCGCAACGGAAGGGGGGATGACCAGTTTCTTCAAACATGGCACATCGAAAAAGGCACGGTGGCCTATGGTTTTCAGGCTTTGCGGCAGGATGAGTTCCTTCAGTTGTTCGCAACAGAAGAACGCATAGTCTGAAATGGTGGTTACTCCTTCGGGTATGGTGATGGATTCATCGGAGACTCCGTAAAAATGAAAGGAAGGAATAGTTGTCCCATCGCCTGTTTCCTGGGATGATCCTTTCAGGATGACAATTTCTTCCGCTTCCTGCTTCAACTTGTCCAAAAGGGGATAGGGGAAGGTCATTTGCACATCATGCAGGGCACCGGCTATGTCACCTGCCTGAGAAAGCAGACCCAGGGACATGAACGCGTCTATCAGAGGACACCCATCCTGTATGTAGTCCAATAAATCGGCCAGGGGAAGATCTCTCTTCTTTCCCCAATAGCCCAGTACGCTTTTGGTTATCCGGAACTTGACATTTTCCAGCTTTTCAGAAAGTCCGAACGCTTCGGCTATGCGGTCAACGATACCGTCTCTATCGTTGAAATGGAGATAAAATAACTTGTAGGAAAGGGGTTTGTAGGGATTGCGGTCCAGCACATAGAATGCTGCTTTTTTCCGCTCATCCTTTCCTACGGTTCCATCCTTGATGGCACCTTCCATGACCTCAGGCAGTTCATCCTTTTCTGGATCTGGTGGAATAAGGTTCAGGCGATCGGCGGCGTCCATAGTAAGATAGAAAACAGAACGTCTGTACGTATCAATAAACGATTGTACCAGATCGTCAGAACGGAACAAATTATCGAGCTGTCTTTTTTCCCGGCTGTTGGTGAATGCGTTGCCGATGGCATTAAATATGCTGTGCGCCGCACCACTTGCCAGATTGAGAACACCGGCAGTAATCATACCCTGCAAAGCGCCGCCAAGCCCGAAGCCTCCGCCTATAATCCGGCCGCGGTATTCTTTCCGCAGTTCCCGGTAAGTTCTTTCCGCTTCGGCATTTCCTGTGATTTTGCCAACCTGGCCCAGCAGAGACTGGACGAAATCCTGCCATGCATCGAGCGCAGAAGGGGCCCCGTCTGCCGTGTCACGGGCCAGGAGATTATCCTTCGTAAGACCGTAAATATCACGGGATAACAGGAGAGAAGATTCCTTCTTCAGTACGCTGCCCATAATCTGTTCGGCCGCTTCTTCGCCCGTAAGGAATTGCAGAAGCTCTTCTACGCTGTCATTTTTCCAGTATATGCGTTTCAGTTCTTTATCTGACAGTGCTTCTTTTGTCATGGCTTTTGCCAGACGGATAAAGCCGACCTGCCGTTCATCGTATTCGAAATGGCACCTGCCTACATCAAAGACATATTTGCCTCTTTCTCCGTCATGGAAAGGCCTCAGTTCCGGACTATCGTCATCAGGAGAACAGAAAATAGGATATATTTTTTCTTCTTTTTGCGCATTTACCTTTTTTAGTACATCTTCATAGGAAGGTCCATCGGCTGAACCGGCTACTGGTGTTCCGCAGTACGGGCAGAATCTGGATCCATCAGGGACCGGTTTTCCACAATTTGTACAAAACATAGTTATCATTCTCCTTTACCATGTAAATGCTCTTTTGTTTTATTTTACTACAGCTACTGGAAAGAAAAAAGAGGGGCTGGTTTGTGATAGTCGTTATTTCTTAGAAATGGAATGTGACACCGGCACCAACACCGTGTTCGTTATCGCCGTCTTCTGGCATGTAATTATGGTAATTGATATTCAGTCCCCATCCCAGGGCGATGTTATAGTTGATGCCGGCCTGGGCTTCAGAAAAATGGGATCCTTTGACATACGTGGCATAGGGCTGGATTCCCAGAATATGGGGCGCAGCGACGCCAATGCCACCGTAAAAGGAGGTCGAATCGGACTGATGGTCGATATTGTTGCGCCAGCCGCCAAGAAGCTGGACATTTGAGCCGATGACATTATATTTGGCGTAGATGTCGTTCTGATTGCCGTACTGGTCGCGGTCGGCCCGTTTGTAACCGATGGTCGTCCGTGGCAGGACCTTGGCTTCCGCGTATTGTCCTTTTGTGCCGACGCCGATGCTAATGCCAGATTCTGGTACGACAGGCAGGGCAAAAGCCGGGGTAATGGCAAGGGCTGTAAAGGCCAGCAGGGTCGTGGTCAGTTTCTTTAACATAGGTATCTCTCCTTTGTGTGATTTCATGTTAATTCCAAGCCGACAGGGCAGTGGTCACTGCCGGTAATATCTGTATAGATAGAAGCTTTTTCCAGCTTATCGTCGAGACTTTTTGAGGTGATGAAATAGTCGATGCGCCATCCGGCGTTGTTCTGACGGGCTTTGAACCGGTAACTCCACCACGAGTAGATGCCTGTCACGTCGGGATAAAAGTAGCGCCACGTGTCGGTAAAGCCTGCAGCCAGCAGATCGGTCATCTTCTGCCGTTCCTGGTCGGAGAAACCGGCGTTGTTGTGGTTGGTCTTGGGATTTTTCAGGTCGATTTCTTCATGGGCCACGTTAAGATCGCCGCATAGGATGACCGGCTTTTTGTCGTTGAGCCCGGAAAGGTAGGCACGGAAGTCATCTTCCCACTTCATGCGGTAATCGAGGCGGGCCAGCTCGCTCTGGCTGTTGGGCGTATAGCAGGTGACAAAGTAGAACGTGTCGAATTCGAGAGTAATGAGACGGCCTTCATGGTCGTGCTCGTCGATGCCCATGCCGTAGTGGACCGACAGGGGATGGAGACGGCTGAATACGGCCGTGCCGCTATATCCCTTGCGGTCGGCGTAATTCCAGTACTGTTCATACCCGGGCAGGTCCATGTCTATCTGTCCGGCCTGCAGTTTCGTTTCCTGCAGGGCGAAGATATCGGCGTCGAGCTGGTGGAATACATCCATGAATCCTTTTTTCATGACGGCGCGCAGACCGTTTACATTCCAGGAAATACATTTCATGAGATTTTGTCCTTTCTTTGCAAAGAAGCTATAATATTTGGTCATTCTTTGTTATAATGAAGTCATACAGTAAACAATAGAGTACTTTCTATATTATGACGTTATTGTATAGAAATTTACAGGGATTGTCAAAATGAAGGAATCAGGTGATTGTTATGGCAGTACACGAATTAGCAGGTACGAAAGTCAGAAAAGAAGATTACATTGATTTAAAGGCAATTGCTGATGCTTATGCCCACATCGTTCCAGATATAACCAATCCGGCATGCCAGGTGCGGTTCGGGACATCGGGACACCGGGGACAGGCCGGAAATGGCAGTTTTACCGCTGCCCATGTTGCCGCTATTACCCAGGCAGTGTGCAATCTGCGAAAGTCCTTTGGCGCCGAAGGGCCGTTATTTGTTGGCGAAGATACACACTATCTGTCCAAACTGGCCTTTGAAACGGTACTGGGTGTACTGGCAGCCAATGGCGTAGCGGCGTATATCGACAGTGACGACGATTTTGTGCCGACACCGTCCGTTTCCCGTGCTATTTTGCGTTATAACAGTTGCCGCAAAGATCATCTGGCCGACGGTCTCATCATCACGCCGTCCCACAATCCTCCGGAACACGGTGGTATCAAATATAATCCGACGAGCGGCGGTCCTGCGCCTTCGGATATTACAAAAGCTATCGAAACGGAAGCAAACCGCCTGCTGGCAGGGAAGAACCGTGACGTACGGCAGATTCCTTATGAACAGGCCCGGGAAAGTTCTCTGGTGACGGGATATGATTATAAGGGACTGTACGTCGCGGAATTATCATCTATTATCGATTTTGAAGCCATCAGCGGGGCCCGGCTTCACATTCTGGTCAATGCCCTGGGCGGGTCCGGCATGAATTACTGGCATGCCATTGCTGACCGGTATGGCCTCGATATGGATTTCGTCAACGATACGTACGACCCCCAGTTTACATTCATGAATTACGACCACGACGGTAAGGTCCGCATGGATTGCTCTTCGGCCTATGTCATGTCGTCCGTGACAAAGCAGAGCGGGGACTATGACCTCATCCTGGCCAACGACCCCGATTATGACCGCTTTGGCATCATCTCGGGCAGTCAGGGCATGATTACGGCCAATGCGTATCTGACCGTAGCATCCCATTATCTTATGACCCATCGCCATTTTGACGGGCTGGGCATTGCCAAAACGGTAGTGACGACAGACCTCCTGGCCCGTTCGGCAGCCTCCCTTAACGTGCCTCTTTATGAAGTTCCCGTAGGATTTAAGTATTTCGGCTCCCTCTACAGCGATGGGAAGATTGCCTTTTCCGGTGAAGAAAGTGCCGGCGGTTCCTTTATTGCCAAAGACCGCAGCCTGTGGACGACAGATAAAGACGGCATGATCATGTGCCTCCTGGCAGCAGAAATCCGGGCTGTGACAGGCAAGCTGCCCCTTGCGTATTATGACGAACTGTGCCAGAAACTGGGCCGGCCTTACGCCATGCGCAGTGATGCGCCGGCAACGCTTGCCGAAAAGGCCAAGATCAGCAGTCTCACCGAAGCCGACGTAGAGGAAAAGAAGCTCTGCGGCAGTCCAATCACGGCTGTATTATCCCATTCTCCCTATGGCGATTATGCTATAGGCGGCGTCAAGATCTGCAGTCCCGACGGATGGATTGCGGCACGCCCTTCGGGTACAGAAGATATGTACAAGCTCTATGCTGAAAGTTTCGTATCGGAAGACCATGCGCGGAAACTGCTGGACGAAGGACGGGCGCTCATCAGCCGGGCATTAAAAAAATAAGCAATAGTAATTTATCGCGGATATATGCTATAATAGGGAAGAATGATCAAGAGGGGCATTCTATCATGTCTCCGTACATGGAAAAGGAGTGGGCATCAGAATGAAAGTTGTCATCACAGTAGTCGGTGTGGACCGTACCGGCATCATTGCCGCTGTCAGCCAGATTATGGCAGAACATCAGGTAAATATTCTCACTATCAATCAGGTAATTCTCGATGGTATTTTCAATATGGCCATGATTGTGGACATGGATCAGGCATCGGTAGACCTGGGGGGACTTCAGCAGCTGCTGAAAGATAAAGGCGATGCCCTTGGGGTAGAAATCCGGGCACAGAACATGGAAATCTTCAATGCCATGCACCGTGTTGGATAGGGGGATGAGAGAATGCTGACTATCCATGACGTGTTAGAAACAAATCAGATGATTCAGAAGCAGAACCTGGACGTCCGCACTATTACTATGGGCATCAGTCTCCTCGACTGCTGCAGCAGTGACGGCAGGACTCTGTGCAATAATATTTATGATAAAGTGACCCGCTATGGGGAACACCTGGTACAGACCGGGGAAGATATTGCCAGGGAATTTGGTGTGCCCATCATCAATAAGCGCGTCTCGGTCACCCCTATAGCGCTCGTAGCCGGATGCAGCGATCTCGATAATTACGTCGAAATTGCCCGTACTCTGGATAAAGCAGCCAAGACCATCGGCATCGATTTCATCGGCGGATTTTCCGCATTGGTGGAACGGGGCTATGCTGCCGGGGACAAGAAGCTCATCGCTTCCATTCCGGAAGCACTGGCCTGTACCGATCTGGTCTGCAGTTCTGTTGCCGTAGGTTCGACGAAGGCCGGTATCAATATGGATGCCGTCGCTGAAATGGGCCGGGTATTCAAGGAACTGGGAGAACTGACCAAAGACAAAGATGCTCTGGGCTGTGCCAAGTTAGTCGTCTTTTCCAATGCCGTAGAAGATAATCCGTTCATGGCAGGCGCCTTTCACGGCGTCACCCAGGGCGACAGCTGCGTCAGTGTCGGCGTCAGCGGTCCTGGCGTTGTCAAACGGGCTCTGGAAAATGTCAAAGGGGAACCTTTTGATGTCGTCGCCGAAACGATCAAGAAGACGGCATTCAAGATTACCCGCGTAGGCCAGCTCGTAGCCCAGGAAGCATCGCGCCGGCTCAACGTTCCTTTTGGCATCATCGACCTGTCACTGGCACCGACGCCGGCTGTGGGTGATAGTGTAGCTGCCATTCTGGAAGAAATGGGACTGGAAAGCTGCGGTGCCTGTGGCACGACGGCAGCGCTGGCTCTCCTCAACGACGCCGTCAAGAAAGGCGGCCTCATGGCATCGAGCCGTGTCGGCGGCCTCTCGGGAGCTTTCATCCCGGTCAGTGAAGACAAGGGCATGCTGGAAGCCGTTGGTCGGGGTAGCCTCAGTCTGGAAAAACTGGAAGCCATGACCTGCGTCTGCTCTGTCGGCCTCGATATGATTGCCATTCCGGGAAGTACGACGGCCGCCACGATTTCGGCACTCATTGCCGACGAAGCGGCTATCGGCATGATTAATAATAAGACAACGGCCGTCCGCGTTATCCCCGTACCGGGCAAGGATGTGGGCGATACGGTTGAATTTGGCGGACTTCTGGGCCATTGCCCCATTATCGATATCAACAAGTATAAGTCTGATGCGTTTATTGCCCGCGGTGGCCGTATTCCGGCACCGATGCGCAGCCTGACGAACTGACAGGTTGTGTCGAGAATCCCTTTGAAAGTAGGCGTGTGTTGTGCTTGTATATTTCGTACCCTTTTTTATAGCATTGATTGTAGCGTATGCCCTGACGCCGAGCGTCAAGAAACTGGCTATCAAAGTGGGTGCTGTTGACAGACCCAATGCGAGGAAAGTTCATACCCATATCATTCCCCGGCTGGGCGGTCTGGCTATTTATATCGGCTTTTTGGCCGGTGTCCTGTATTCTATGCCCATGAATCATGAAATGCTGGGACTATTGCTTGGATGCACGGCCATTGTTTGTGTCGGCATCTGGGATGATATTTGCAACATCCCGGCAAAAGTAAAACTCGTCGGGCAGATTTTGTCGGCGGCAATTCCCGTCGCCTTTGGCATCCAGATTGAATGGCTGACTAATCCCTTTGGCAATCTGATCATCCTGCCGGAAGTCGTCGCGATTCCACTGACCATATTCTGGATTATCGGTTTTACGAATACGGTCAACCTCATCGACGGCCTCGACGGCCTGGCTGCCGGCGTGTCCTTTATTGCGTCCATTTCGATGTTCCTCATGGCTGTCAGCATGAATCAGTACCTGCCGGCCATGATTATCATTTCCATGGCGGGGGCTGCTCTGGGGTTTTTGCAGTATAATTTCAATCCGGCAAAGATTTTTATGGGTGATACGGGCAGTATGCTCCTGGGGTATACTATGGCTGTCACGGCTGTGCTGGGACTGGTGAAGACTGCCGCGACGATTGCGCTGGTCGTACCGGTCATCGCTCTGGGACTGCCGATTCTGGATACTTTATTTGCCATCATCCGCCGTAAGATGAGTGGCGTGCCTATTTTCACACCGGACAAGGGACATCTTCATCACCGTCTGCTGGCGCTGGGACTGTCCCAGAAGCAGGCCGTGCTCATCATGTATTGTGTCAGTATCGTATTGGGAATTGTGGCTATTTTTGTAGCAAATGTCAATTACAAAACCGGTATCTTGACCGTAGCAGTGGTCCTGGCGGTGATTATATATTCAGCAAAACGAATAGGAATACTGCATAAAACGACAAATTCTACTCATAAAGATTGATTTATGAGTAGAATTTGTTTAGTTCAAGGAGGTTTTTATATGCTTAAGGTAATGACTGTATTCGGAACGCGTCCGGAGGCCATCAAGATGGCGCCTGTCGTCCTGGAACTCAAAAAACATCCGGATCAGATCCAGACGGTCGTGGCCGTTACGGCCCAGCACCGGCAGATGCTGGATCAGGTGCTGGATTTATTCCAGATCCGTCCCGATTATGATCTGGACATCATGAGCCAGGGGCAGACACTGTATGATATTACGACCCGTTCCCTTCAGGGGCTGAAGTCGGTCATGGAAGTGGAAAAACCGGATCTCGTCCTGGTCCATGGCGATACGACGACGACTTTTGCCGGGGCGTTGGCTGCGTATTATCAGCAGATTCCCGTAGGCCATGTCGAAGCGGGGCTGCGTACAGGAAATATTTACTCACCGTTCCCGGAAGAAATGAACCGGAAACTGACCGGCGCCATAGCGGCGATTCATTTTTCACCGACGGCGACGGCCCGGGCCAATCTGCTGAGGGAAGGAATCAGCAAAGATGCGATTTTCGTTACCGGCAATACGGTCATTGATGCTCTCATGACGACTGTCGATGAAGGGTATGACTTTGAGGACAAAGAATTACAGACTGTCGATTTCCGGCATCACCGCATCATTCTCCTGACGACACATCGCCGTGAAAATCTTGGTGAACCTATGAGACATATATATAAGGCTCTGCGCCAGATCATCGAAGAAATCCCCGATACGGAAATTGTTTTTCCCGTGCACCGAAATCCACTGGTACGCAAAGTCGTAGAAGAAGAATTGTCCGGTGTGGACCGCATCCATCTCATCGAGCCCATGGAATACGAACCGTTCGCCAATCTGATGCATCACAGCTGTCTTGTCCTGACCGATTCCGGCGGCATCCAGGAAGAAGCGCCTTCTCTGGGAAAACCTGTCCTGGTCCTCAGGGATACGACGGAACGGCCCGAAGCAGTGGAAGCCGGAACGGTACGTCTCATCGGCACCGATAAGGACCGTGTCTACGAAGAAACGAAGCGGCTGCTCACGGATAAGGATGCTTATAATGCCATGAGCAATGCTGTCAATCCTTATGGGGATGGACAGGCGTCGCGCCGGATTGTACAGGCTATCCTGTATACCTTCGGCAGTGGTTCCGAAAAGCCAAAAGAATTTTCTCTGTAATTTTACAGAGTTTTGTAGGATTTTTCATAAAACATACTTTTTTTTAGCTTTATGACTAATAGCTAAAAATTATTGATTTTACACAAGTCCCGTGATACAATAGCTGTATTGCGGGGCACGAATCCTATGCATGAAAATTTGTAATGCAGCCTGTGCCGAGGTAAGGACCATGCAGAAAAAACACGAAAAGGAAACAGTGCGCCTGCGGGATATACTGGTCAGTGCCGCCTCTATGGGACTGACGTTGTGTGTCAGCATGTGTATCGGCATTGCCTGCGGGTACTGGGTGGATGCGCAGCTGGGCACGATTCCCTGGGGACTGCTCATCGGTGGCGTTCTTGGGGCGGTCAGTGGCTTCTGGTCTATTTTCAGGAAGGCCGTGCGTTTTATGAACGATCATCCGCCACGCCAGAAAGAGAGATAGGGCAGAGGACTCCTATGGAAGAATTTACACGATATGTAAAAGTGACACTACTCAGGCTATTGAGCCTGACCCTTCTGGTGACAGGACTGCTGCTCCTTCTGGGAAAGGCGGAATACCTCAGCGGCTGGCTTATTGGTTGCGCTATCAATGGCGTATACTTTCTCATGTTGTGCAGCCGGTCCTTCCGGGCTATGAAGATGGATCCTGCAAAGGCGTTTACCGTTCTCCGTGGCGGCGCGCTGATGCGTATACTTACCATCGTTCTGATACTCATTGTGGTGCTACAGTTTCCCTCTGTCCGCATATGGGCGGTCGTAGCCGGCATCCTGACGTATCGGATTCTCATATACTTCGAAGCGGTGTATCATGCCTGCATCCGAAGACATCTTTAAGGAAAGGAGGCGCTTATCATGGAGCTGCATACGGGTCATCATTTGATTTATCAGCTGTTTGGCATGAATGTCAATATGGATACGCTGTACATGACCTGGCTCACGGCGGCTATCGTTATTATCATTACGCTGGCCGCGACGCGGGGCCGGTCACTGGTTCCTTCCGGTATCCAGAACGCAGTTGAAATTGTCGTAGAGGCACTTCTGGCACAGTTCAAGGAAACACTGGGTCCGAAGTGGGGACAGGTCGTGTCGGTCCTTCTGACTATGTTCCTGTTTATTCTGGTCGGCAACGAATTAGGGCTGCTGCCCAGTCCGCATATCCTGACGTCGCCGACGAATGATCTCAATACGACGCTGGGCCTGGCCCTGGTATCATCTTTTATGGTACATTTTGTTGCTCTGCGCAACCAAGGTCTGAAAAAACACATCAAACATTATTTTCAACCGTTCGCTGTATTTTTTGTCATCAACCTGCTGGAAGAATTTACAAAGCCTATTACGCTGGCCTTCCGTCTGTTCGGCAATATCCTTGCCGGTGAAATCCTGATGGAAGTGCTGTACAAACTGGTCCCCGTCGGGGTGCCTATCATCTGGTTGATATTCAGTCTGGTCATCGGCCTGATTCAGGCCTTTATCTTCACTATACTGACCACATCGTATCTGGCAGATTCCCTCAGAGAAGAGTAAGTGAAGACAAGTAACTCATATATCAAGGAGGATTATAATTATGGAATTAGTATTAGCATTATCCGCAATGGGCGCAGCTATTGGTATTGGTCTGGCAGCAATGGGTGCTGCTATCGGTGATGGTCATGCCGCATCGAAGATGCTCGAAGGTCTGGCACGTCAGCCGGAAATGGGCGGCAAGCTCCTGGTCAACTTCCTGATTTCTGTAGGCCTGATTGAATCCATGCCTATCATTGCAGCTGTTATCGCTATCGTGCTCGTATTTGCCAACCCTCTGGCAGGCTAAACTGTACCGGCACAGTTCGGTAAAAGGAGGAGAAAGTTTTGGTAGATATTAACTTTACACTGGTAATCCAGTTCATCAACTTCTTTGTCCTCGTCGCTATTTTAGCCAAGTTTGCATATAAGCCTATTTTAAAAGTGCTTGAAGACCGCAAGAATAAAATCGCTTCTGACCTTAGCAGTGCTGAAGAAGCCCGCCTTTCAGCGGAAAAACTGAAAGCCGATTATGAAGCACAGCTGCAGAAAGCTCATGCGGAAGCCCAGGCCATTGTGGACAAGGCTGTAAAACAAGCCGACAAGGAAGCGCAGGCTCAGCTCGATGCTATCCGTTCCCAGATTGCAAGGGAAAAGGAAATCGCCCAGGCTGAAATTGCCAATGAACGGGAAGCAGCTATTCGCGAAATGAGAAATGAAGTAGTGACGCTGTCTATGGCTGTGGCAGAAAAACTGCTGAAAAAGAACATGGATACGGATATGAATCAGAAACTGGTAGCAGAATGCCTGAAGCAGTTTGACGGGCAGCAGCCGGCAGGTAAAAAGTCATGATTCCTGAAGCCGTATACAGCAAATACAGCCAGGCTATGTTTGACATAGCAAAGGAACAGCACAAGATGGACGAGTACGGTACTGAATTAAAAGCCGTCCGCGATACGATGCAGCTCAATCCGGAGCTGAAGAAGTTCATCCATCATCCGCTGGTTCCACCCCAGTCGAAAAAAGAAACACTCCACGCTATTTTTGCTGATGACGTGTCCCCTGTTGTCCTGCAGTTTCTCTACGTCATGATAGACCGGCGCAGGGAAGCGGCCATCATCGCGGCTATCGACGGGTTTATCGATTTGGCCCGTGCAGCTCAGAATATCGAAGTCGCGAAGATCCGCCTCGTAAAACCGCTGTCAGCAGAAGAGGAAAAACAATTGGTCGCGTCTCTGGAAAAGATGACTGGCAAACATATCGAACCGCTGTATTATATGGATCCTTCCATTATCGGCGGCATGATTGTCCAGATAGGCGACCGGCTAATAGACGGCAGTCTGAAGCGGCAGCTCACGGATATGCAGCATTCCCTGCTTCAGTCTGACGTAATGAATGAGGTGACGGACGAAAAATGAAAATGAAGCCAGAAGAAATAACGGCTATAATCAAAAAACAAATCGAAGACTACAACGTCGAAATGAACGTCGATGACGTAGGCACCGTCCTGGAAGTCGGGGACGGCATAGCGCATATATACGGTTTGGATAAGTGCATGTCCGGGGAACTCCTGGAATTGCCTCATAATGTGTATGGCCTGGCCATGAACCTGGAAGAAGACAACGTAGGTGCCGTTCTTCTCGGTGAAGACGAACTCATCAAGGAAGGCGATACGGTACGCCGGACCGGCAAGGTTATGAGTGTTCCTGTCGGTGATGCCATGATTGGCCGTGTCGTCAATCCCCTGGGTGCACCTATTGATGGCAAAGGTGCCATCAAAGCGACGGAATATCGCCGCGTCGAAGTCGTAGCTCACGGCATTGCAGACCGCCAGCCGGTCAAGCAGCCGCTCCAGACAGGGCTGAAGGCCATTGACTCCATGGTTCCTATCGGACGGGGCCAGCGTGAACTGATCATCGGCGACCGCGGCACCGGCAAGACGGCCATCGCCATTGATACGATCATTAATCAGAAAGATACAGGCGTCATCTGCGTATACGTCGCCATCGGCCAGAAAGCTTCTACTGTTGCCCGTGTCGTACGGACACTGGAAGAACACGGCGCCATGGCGTATACCATCGTCGTTGCTGCTACGGCTTCCGATGGTTCGCCTCTCCAGTACCTGGCACCGTATTCTGGCGTTTCCATGGCCGAATACTTTATGCATCAGGGCAAGGACTGCCTCTGCGTATACGATGATTTGTCCAAGCATGCCCAGGCGTACCGCGCCATGAGTCTGTTGCTCCGTCGTCCGCCAGGACGTGAAGCGTATCCGGGCGATGTATTCTACTTACATTCCCGTCTGCTTGAACGGGCTGCCAAGTTGTCTGATGAACTGGGTGGCGGTTCCATTACGGCCCTGCCGATCATTGAAACGCTGGCAGGTGACTTATCGGCCTATATCCCGACAAACGTCATTTCTATCACCGATGGCCAGATTTTCCTGGAAACAGAATTATTCAACTCCGGTGTACGGCCTGCTATCAACGTCGGTCTTTCCGTATCCCGTGTCGGCGGGTCTGCCCAGATCAAGGCCATGAAGAAAATTGCTGGCACGCTCCGTCTGAGCCTGGCCCAGTACCGTGAACTGGCAGCGTTTGCCCAGTTCGGTTCAGACCTCGACAAGAGTACCAAGGCCCAGATCGACGCCGGTGAACGGACGATGCAGATGCTGATCCAGCCGCAGTACCAGCCTATGCCCGTCGAAGACCAGGTCATCCAGATTTATGCAGCTGTCAAAGGGTATCTCATGCCTGTAGAAGTAGAAGACGTACAGGAATTTGAAGACCAGCTCATCAAATTCATGCATGCTAATTATCCTGAAGTCGGTGCAGATATCAAAAAGACCAAAGAACTCGGTGCAGATAATGAAGAAGTTCTCAAAAAAGCTATTGTGGAATTTACGAAGCAGTTCGGTACAAGCCACAAGCTGATTAAAGAGGAGGAATAGTCTATGCCGAGTGCACGCGAAATAAACCGTCGGATTAAATCCGTAACGAATACGCAGCAGATTACAAAGGCTATGAAGATGGTATCCTCCGTTCGTCTGCGCCGTGCACAGGAACGCGCTCTGGCAACTGCTCCTTTTACTGAAAAAATGGAAGGAATGCTGCAGCGTCTGTCGGCAGCTATACCAGGAGAAAATAATCCGTTATTCGTCAAGCGTGACGTGAAGCGTACGTGTTATATTATCATTGGTTCCGATAAGGGCCTGGCAGGAGCGTTCAATTCCAATATCAACAAGGAAATGGTGAGTCTCCTGAAAGATAAGCCCCGTTCGGCTTCGTACCTCATCGTGACAGGACGTAAACCGGTAGAGTATCTGAAGCATCTGCGCATCACGCCGGATTATAAACGGACCGGTTTTTCTGACAAGCCGAATTTCGGTCATGCCCAGAATCTGGCGCGGAAGGCGACGGAAGAATTCCTCGCCGGTAACGTCGATGAAGTGTATCTGGTGTATACGAAGTTCAAATCTGCCCTGTCACAGGTCGTGACACAGACAAAGCTGCTGCCAATCGAACCTTCCGTATCGGAAAAAAGCGGCCCTTCGGAAGAATACCTCTTTGCTCCCGATGCCGGTCAGGTTTTATCGACATTGCTGCCGCAGTATATCGACATGGTCATTTACAATGGCCTGCTGCAGTCTGCAGCTAGTGAACTGGGAGCACGTATGACGGCCATGACCGGCGCGACCGATAATGCCGGTGAATTGATTGAAAAGTTGACCGTTCATTATAATAAGGTCCGTCAGGCCGGTATTACAAACGAACTGACGGAAATCGTCAGCGGTGCCAATGCACTGCAGTAAGGACGAAGGAAAATCTAAATAAGGAGGAGAGCCTCTTCATGAGCAATACAATTGGGAAAGTAATTCAGGTCATTGGCCCGGTCGTAGACGTCCGCTTTGCGAGCGAAGAAGACCTGCCGGCTATATATAACGCCATCCATATCACCGGCGGCACAGGCGATCAGGCGATTGATCTGGTAGCAGAAGTCATGCAGCACCTGGGCGACGATGTCGTCCGCTGTGTAGCCATGAGCTCCACAGACGGTCTGGTGCGCGGCATGAAAGCAGAAAATACAGGCGGCCCGATCAAGGTACCTGTCGGAGAAGGCGTTCTGGGCCGGATTTTCAATGTCCTGGGCCAGACAGTTGATAAAGTAGATAAGAAGGTAGAAGCTGCCGACTACTGGCCAATCCACCGCCCGGTACCGAAATTTGAAGACCAGGCTACGGGTACAGAAATCTTTGAAACAGGGATCAAGGTCGTTGACCTTATCTGCCCCTATGCCAAAGGCGGCAAAATCGGCCTCTTCGGTGGTGCTGGCGTTGGCAAGACCGTCCTCATCATGGAACTGATCCACAACGTAGCTACCGGCCATGGCGGCTATTCCGTATTCACCGGCGTTGGTGAACGGACCCGTGAAGGCAATGACTTGTGGAATGAAATGAAAGAATCAGGCGTTATCGACAAGACGGCTCTGGTATACGGCCAGATGAATGAACCGCCAGGAGCCCGTATGCGTGTCGGCCTGACAGGTCTTACCATGGCTGAATATTTCCGTGATAAAGAACACAAAGACGTGCTGCTCTTTATCGATAACATCTTCCGTTTCATCCAGGCTGGTTCGGAAGTATCGGCCCTCCTGGGCCGTATTCCGTCGGCTGTTGGCTATCAGCCGACGCTGGCGACCGATGTCGGCGCCCTGCAGGAACGGATTACCTCGACGAAGAACGGATCCATCACATCGGTACAGGCCGTATACGTCCCTGCCGATGACCTGACGGACCCGGCCCCGGCCGCTACCTTTGCCCACCTGGATGCGACGACCGTCCTGTCCCGTCAGATTGCCGAACTCGGTATTTATCCGGCTGTGGATCCTCTCGATTCCACATCCCGTATCCTCGACCCCCACGTATTAGGGGAAGACCATTATAATACGGCCCGTGCCGTACAGGCTATTCTGCAGAAATACAATGACCTGCAGGATATCATCGCTATCCTGGGTATTGACGAACTGTCGGAAGAAGATAAACTGACCGTTGCCCGTGCCCGTAAAATCCAGCGTTTCCTGAGCCAGCCTTTTGCTGTTGCTGAACAGTTTACAGGGCAGCCCGGACGGTATGTCCCGCTGAAAGAAACCATCGAAGGATTTAAGGAAATCCTGTCGGGTAAATGTGATGACATGCCGGAACAGGCCTTCTATATGGTCGGCAATATTGAAGAAGCATATGAAAAAGCCAAAACTCTGAAAGGAGAATAAGGCATGGCAGAAACAGGCAAAACAATCCACCTGGAAATTATCACGCCTGATGCTGCTGTCCTGGATACGGATGTTAGTTTTGTCCTCGTCCGTGCCCTCGATGGCGACCTGGGCATTATGCCCGGTCATGCACCGCTCATTGCTTCTTTGCGTATCTGGCCGCTGTTTTATGAAACAGATGGCAAGCGTCATTGTGTCTGCGTGGCTTCCGGGTTCCTTGAAGTCAATGGCAGCACCATAACGGTCATCACACCGGCGGCTGAACTGCCGGCAAATATCGATCTGGACCGGGCAGAACGGTCCCGGTCCAGAGCGGAAAAACGCCTGCAGGAAAAGAAAAAAGACCTTGATGAAGCCAGAGCGCAAGCTTCTCTGAAACGAGCGCTGCTGCGCATCGACGTGGCTCATAAATATGGTGGAAGATAAGAAAAAGGGGACTGCCGCACGTGCGACAGCCCCTTTTCCGATTTTACTGATGGAATAGAAAGGAAAGACATTTGTATCATGATTACTATCCGTACTGCCACGCTCCAGGACTTGGACGCCGTAAGCGCTGTAGAAGCGGCTTGTTTTCCTCCGGCTGAAGCGGCATCGAAAAATGAATTTTACGAACGGCTGACGTATTACGCCAATCATTTCTGGCTCCTCTTTGAAGGCGATACACTTATTTCCTTTGTCGATGGCATGGTCACTGACGAAACGGACCTGACAGACGATATGTATGCCCGGGCCGCCATGCATGATGAACAGGGCGCATGGCAGATGATATTTGGCGTCAATACGATTCCTTCACATCGCCAAAAAGGCTATGCCGGACGTCTCATCCAGGTGGCGATTGACGATGCACGCCGTCAGGGCCGGCGCGGATTGGTCCTGACTTGCAAAGACCGGCTCATCCACTACTATAGCAGTTTTGGCTTTATCGATGAAGGCGTGAGCAGCAAATCTGTCCACGGCGGAGCCGTCTGGCATCAGATGAGGCTGACTTTTTAGCTGTCATTTTAAGTCGTGCATCTTGTTTTTCTGTGGGCCCGGCACATCAGGACAGGCAGTTTTCTTATAATAGAGGTTGAACCTGCAGAGATTATAGTGTATCATGGATAACTGAATATACATAGGTTTATAATCATGCAGAATATATACGATACTATGATACACAGAGAGTTGGGATATAGGGATGTTAGAATTTCCAATCAAACGAACAATCGTCATTGACGACAAGAAAAAGAAAGGCCGGGGCCGTAAGAAAAAGGGCGGCGACGAAAAGATGGTCATCAAGGGCACGGTCCACCTGCCGGAGAAGCAGCCTCTGAAGAAAATGGATCCCCTGCCTAAAAATGCAAAAAATCTGGTCATTGTGGAATCGCCGGCTAAGGCGAAGACTATCGAACGATTCCTGGGCAGTGACTACAAGGTCATGGCCAGCCGGGGACATCTGCGCGACCTGCCACGCAATCAGTTTGGTGTCAATATTGAAGATAATTTTACACCGACCTATACCAATATGTTCGATAAGCGCAAACTCATCGAAGACCTGCAGAATGAGTATGTCCGCTCCAAAACCGTTTATCTGGCAACTGACCCGGACCGTGAAGGGGAAGCCATTTCCTGGCATCTGGCCTATCTGCTGGATATGGATCCCCATACGTCATGCCGTGTCATGTTCCATGAAATAACGAAGAAGGCCGTTCTGGCGGGGATGGAGAACCCCCAGCCGATCGACTTGAAAAAAGTGGATGCCCAGCAGGCCCGCCGTGTCCTGGACCGTATCGTCGGGTATAAACTGAGTCCGCTCCTATGGAAGAAGGTCTGCAAGGGTCTCAGTGCCGGCCGTGTCCAGTCTGTTGCCGTACGGCTCATCTGCGAACGGGAAGAGGAAATCAAGGCGTTCGTACCGGAAGAATACTGGACCGTAGAAGGTACATACAAGACGGAAGACGGGCTGGAACTACATACGGAACTGACGAAAATCGACGGAAAAAAAGCATCTATTGAAAACGGGGAACAGGCCGCAGCTATTGCGTCGGCCCTGCAGTGGGAAAAACAGGAAGAAGCCGGCCATGAGCCGGACCGCATAGAAAAAGTAGAAAAGCGGAAGCGTAAACGCCAGCCCCAGCCGCCGTTTACGACGTCTACGATGCAGCAGGAATGCGTCAGCAAGCTCAATTTCGGTGCCAAGAAGACGATGATGCTGGCCCAGCAGCTGTATGAAGGCCTTGATATCGGCGAACACGGTCATGTAGGTCTTATTACCTACATGCGTACCGATTCGGTCCGTATCAACGACGATATGGTGCAGAATGCCCGGGATTTCATTACGGCAACGTATGGGAAAGAGTATATTCCCGCCAAGGCCCATGTCTACAAGGCCAAACAGTCCAGTCAGGATGCCCACGAAGCCATCCGGCCTACGTCGCTTGAACTGACGCCGGACAAGGTGGCACCGTATTTGTCACGGGATCAGCTGCGCCTGTACACGCTCATCTGGAACCGTTTCCTGGCCAGCCAGATGGCTCCTGTGGAAACGGAACATATGGCCATCGTCATCATGAGCGGCCCCTACGAACTGAGAGCCGCCGGGTATACTGTGCTGTTCAAAGGGTTTACGGAACTGTATGAAGATACGAAAAAAGATAAGACTCTTTCCGTACTTCCGTCTATTGAAGCCGGCACGGTCGTCCACAACCAGACTATCGATACGCTCCAGCATTTTACCCAGCCGCCGGCCCGCTATACCGAAGCCAGCCTGATTAAGACCCTGGAAGAAAAAGGCATCGGCCGTCCGAGTACATATGCACCGATTATGGATACCATCCAGAACCGCAATTATGTCGAAAAGAAGGATAAGCAGTTCGTTCCGACCGAGCTGGGTGTCATTATCGTCGATCTCTTGAAAAAGTTCTTTGAACGCATCATCAACGTCAGCTTCACGGCTCATATGGAAGAAGAACTGGATGCCATCGAACAGGGGAAGGACACCTATGTCCACGTCCTGAAAGAATTTTATGATGTCTTTGAGCCGGAAATGGAAGCGGCCGAAGAGGGCATGGAAAAAGTCACCGTAGCCGGACAGGATTCGGGAGAAGTGTGTGAACTCTGCGGTGCGCCTATGGTCTATAAATTCGGACGGTTTGGCAAATTCCTGGCCTGTTCCAATTTTCCCGAATGTCATAATACCAAGGCCATTGTCGATGATCTGGGCATTACCTGTCCCAAATGCGGCAAGGGTACGCTCATCCGGCGCAAGTCCAAAAGAGGCCGCGTCTTCTACGGTTGCAGCCAGTATCCGGAATGTGATTTCGTCCTCTGGAACCAGCCTGTAGATAAGAAGTGCAAGCTCTGTGGCAGTATTATGACCATCAAACATTATAAAAAAGGTCCGGATAAGCTCTTCTGCAGCAATCCGGAATGTGAAAATCATAAAAAGGGTGAAGAAGTGAATGAAGAATAGCGTACTCGTCATCGGCGCAGGCCTGGCCGGTTCAGAAGCCGCCTGGCAGCTGGTACAGCGGGGAATCCCTGTCGAACTGGTTGAAATGCGTCCGGTCAAACCGTCTCCGGCCCATCATACAGCTCTCTTTGCCGAGCTGGTCTGCAGTAATTCACTGCGGGCTGCCAATATCGAAAATGCCGTTGGCCTCCTGAAGGAAGAAATGCGCCGTCTGGGATCGCTCATCATGGCGGCGGCCGATACGCACCGCGTGCCGGCCGGGGGGGCCCTGGCCGTGGACCGCATCCCCTTCAGTCAGTATATTACGGACCATCTGCAGCATCATCCGCTGGTGACGGTCCGGCACGAAGAAGTCTCGCAGCTCCCTTCGGACCAGATCTGTATCATCGCCACGGGACCGCTGACCAGTCCGGCCATGACGGAGACTATCCGCCAGATGACAGGAGAAGAATATTTCCATTTCCACGATGCCGCGGCGCCTATTGTAACTGTGGAATCGCTGGATATGACTAAAGTATACCGGGCTGCCCGCTATGGCAAAGGCGGAGCCGATTATCTGAACTGCCCGTTTACGAAAGAAGAATACGAAGCGTTCTGGCAGGCCCTGACGACGGCAGAATGTGCCGAACTCCACGATTTTGAAAAAAATGATGCCGTCTTTGAAGGCTGCATGCCTGTAGAAGTCATGGCGTCCCGTGGTATCGATACACTGCGGTTCGGCCCCATGAAGCCTGTAGGCCTTGAAATCCCCGGTACAGGAGAGTTGCCCTATGCGGTCGTACAGCTGCGTCAGGATAATGGCAGCGCAACGCTGTATAATATCGTCGGTTTCCAGACTCATCTCAAATTCCCGGAACAAAAGAGAGTATTTTCCATGATTCCCGGCCTGGAATCGGCGGAATTTGTCCGCTACGGCGTCATGCACCGCAATTCCTATATCAATTCTCCGGAACTGCTCGATGCAACTCTTCAGTACCGGAAAAATAGACATGTGTTCTTTGCCGGCCAGCTGACCGGTGTCGAAGGATATCTGGAATCAGCGTCTATGGGCCTTCTGGCAGGTATCAACGCCGCCCGGCTGCTGCAGGATAAGCCCTGCATGACCTTTTCCAAACGCACGGCTATAGGCGGTCTGAGTCAGTATATTTCAACGCCCCATGATAATTTCCAGCCCATGAACATCAATTTTGGCATCATGGAACCACTGGGAATCAAAAAACGGATGAAAAAGAAAGAAAAGAATGGCCTTCTGGCCAAAAGGGCCCTGGAAGAAATTGATGAAATAAAAGGGAGTATATGATATGACAACAGAATTTCATGCTACGACTATATGTGCTGTCCAGCGGGATGGCAAAACGGCCATTGCCGGTGACGGACAGGTCACGATGGGCAATTCGGTCATTATGAAAGGAACGGCCCAGAAGGTCCGCCGCCTGTACCATGGCAAAATCGTCAGTGGTTTTGCCGGATCTGTAGCCGATGCGTTCACCTTGTTCGACCGCTTTGAAGATAAACTGAATGAACACAACGGCAATCTGGTACGCAGTGCTGTCGAGCTGGCCAAAGACTGGCGGTCTGACAAAATCCTGCACAAGCTGGAAGCCCTGCTCCTCGTCGCAGACAGCCAGCGCATCCTGCTCATTTCCGGCAATGGGGAAGTCATCGAACCTGATGACGGTGTGCTGGCAATCGGCTCGGGCGGCAATTATGCCCTGGCATCGGCACGCGCATTGCTGCAGAATACGGACCTGTCTGCCCGGGATATTGCGGAAAAATCTCTTCATATAGCGGCAGATATCTGCGTTTACACTAATCATAATGTAATCGTAGAAGAAATATAATCAATGTAGGAAAGAGGTATAGCATGAACGAAATAGAATTAACGCCAAAGCAGATTGTTGCTGAACTGGATAAATACATCGTCGGCCAGGGCGAAGCCAAGAAATCTGTAGCCATTGCCCTGCGCAACCGCTGGCGCCGTAAACGGTTGAGTGAAGATATGCAGAATGAAATCATCCCCAAGAATATCCTGCTCATCGGACCGACCGGCGTAGGCAAGACAGAAATCGCCCGCCGCCTGGCCCGTCTGGTCGGCGCGCCGTTTATCAAAGTCGAAGCGACGAAATATACGGAAGTAGGCTATGTAGGCCGTGACGTAGAACAAATCATACGCGACCTCGTGGCCAATGCCATCCGCATGGTTCAGGAACAGGAAAGCCAGCGCTATGAACGAAAAGCTGAAGAAGAAGCGAATAAGCGTATTCTGCAGGTCCTGTGGCCGAAAAAGAAGAGCGTGACCGATAAAGTCCCCAACCCCATGGATGTCTTCTTTTCTTCCGGTGATGAAGGAGAAGAAAAAGAAGAACCAAAGCAGCTGGAAGAACCCATGTCCGGCCGCCGTCAGCAGATGCTCGACGATATCCGCCAGCATAAGATGGACGACCGGGAAATCGAAGTGGAAGTAGCTGAACAGGAACGGACTATCCAGGGCATCCTGACGGGCAACTCGACGGAAGAACTGACGAATAATTTCCAGGAAATGCTGGGCAGTATCCTTCCCAAGAAGAAAAAAATGAAAAAAATGACCATCGCCAAGGCACGGGAAGTGTTCAAAGAAGAAGAACTGGAAAAATGTCTGGACATGGATGTCATCGTCGATAAAGCTATTGAAGCGACGGAAGAAGCGGGCATCGTATTTATCGATGAATTCGATAAGATTGCCGAAAAAGGACGTTCCAACGGTCCTGACGTATCCCGTGAAGGGGTACAGCGGGATATTCTGCCAATCGTCGAAGGCGCTACGGTCAATACGAAATACGGCCCCGTCAAGACGGACCATATCTTATTCATCGCCGCCGGTGCTTTCCACGTATCCAAGCCGAGCGACCTTATCCCTGAATTACAGGGCCGTTTTCCTATCCGCGTGGAATTGCAGTCGCTTACGGTCGATGATTTCCGCCGCATCCTGACGGAACCGAACCAGTCTCTGGTCAAACAGTATACGGCACTACTGGCGACTGATGGGGTTACTCTTGAATTCACCGATGACGGCATCAACGCCATTGCCGAATATGCCCACCGGGTCAATCAGGAAACAGAAAATATCGGTGCCCGCCGCCTCCATACTATCCTGGAAAAAATCCTGGAAAACGTGGCCTACGAAGCACCGGATATTGAAACGAAGCATATCGTGATTGACAAAGCTTTCGTGGCTGACAAACTGAACGATGTCGTACAAAACGTCGATCTGAGCCATTATATCCTGTAAAAAGGCATACAGCGCAGTCAAAACCGCATATAGTATGAACAAATCAAAACCTGCCTGAGGTTGTATCTCCGGCAGGTTTTCTTTATAATAATGATGTATGTCTTAGACTTTCGCAGGTGGTGAATCGATTTGGCACAATATATTATGTTGCAGGGGACGAGCTCCCATGTAGGCAAAAGCATCCTGGCGACGGCATTATGCCGCATTTTTTATCGCATGGGCCGGCAGGTCGTTCCCTTTAAAGCACAGAACATGGCATTGAATTCATACGTGACACGCAAGGGACTGGAAATGGGGCGGGCCCAGGTGGCACAGGCCGAGGCGGCCGGACTGGAACCGGACGTCGATATGAATCCTGTCCTGTTGAAGCCGACGGGGAACAGCTGCTCCCAGGTCATCATCAATGGCATGCCGCTGGGCAATATGTCTGCCCGGGACTATCACACAGGGTATTCCCTCCGTGCCTTTTCCGCTGTGACGGAGGCGCTGGAGCGGCTGAAACAGCAGTATGACACGATTGTCATCGAAGGAGCGGGCAGTCCGGCAGAAGTTAATCTCCGGGATCATGATATCGTCAATATGCGCGTTGCAAAGTATCTCCGGGCACCGGTCCTGCTCGTGGCCGATATCGACCGTGGCGGATCTCTGGCGGCACTGGTAGGTACATTGGAACTGCTCGAGCCGGAGGAACGGAATCTGGTAAAAGGTCTCATCATCAATAAATTCCGTGGCGATATATCCTTGTTTACGCCAGCTGTGGATTTCCTGGAACAAAAGACGGGAAAACCCGTGCTGGGTGTTATCCCTTTTATAGAGCAGCTGGGCATCGATGAAGAAGATTCGGTTTCTCTCGATGACAAACCGCGCGCACCCCGGACCGGCGATGTGCAGATAGCCGTTATCCAGATGCCGAAGATTTCCAATTTCACCGATTTCGACAGCCTGTCTGACGAACCGGATGTATCCCTGTATTACGTCCGTACGGCTGCGGAACTGGGGCATCCCGATGTCATCCTCCTGCCGGGCAGCAAGAATACAACGGAAGATCTGCGCTGGCTCTATGCGTCGGGACTGGCCGGGGCCGTATTGCAGCTGGTAAAAGACGGGACGCCTGTCATCGGTATCTGTGGCGGATATCAGATGCTGGGGCAGGTTATTTATGACCCGCATCATACGGAATCAGATTTCCCGGAAACTGCCGGTCTGGGGCTGCTGCCGGTCAGGACAACCTTTGCCGACTGGAAACAGACCTATCAGGTGCAGGCCCTGTGCCGTCCTTTTCTCTTTATGGGAGAGACTCTTGAGGCCCGTGACCTTACGGGATACGAAATCCACATGGGCCAGACTGTCGTAGATTCCGGCGCATCCGAGCCCTTTGTGGTATGCCAGCGTTCGGGAAAAGATTGTTCGCTTACAGCCGGAACGGCCCGGGAAGACGGGCTGGTCTTTGGTACCTATATCCACGGTCTCTTTGACAACGACCGGTTCCGCCGGGAAATGCTCAATATTCTGCGCCGTCATAAAGGTCTGGCGCCACTTCCGGCACAGCGCAACTACAAGGCAGAAAAAGAACGCAGCTATGACCGTCTGGCAGCGGTGACAGCGCATCATCTCGATATGGATAAATTATTACGGATAATGAGTGATAGTGACTTATGATAACTTGTTTGGCAGCATTACTGATTGATACCCTGATTGGAGATCCCCGTACGCGTCTCCATCCGGTGGCACTTATAGGGCGGCTCATCGGCTTTCTGGACCGTCTCTTTTATACCAGCCGGACCCGCCCCATCCGGCAGATGATGGCCGGTCTGGTCGTGGTCCTCCTCGTTTTTCTGGTCGTATTCAACGTATTGTACCTCTTGTACTGGGCACTCGACGCACTGGGAAATCCCTATGTCACGACAGGAACAGAGGCACTGCTCCTGAGCTTTACCATTTGTCCGCGCAGCCTGGCCAGTGCGGCAGAGGAAATCTATACATTCCTCATTCATCATCATCTCGGCGCGGCTCGGGAAAAAGTCGGCTGGATTGTGGGCCGCGATACGGATCAGCTTGATGAAGGAGAAATTGTCCGGGCGACCGTAGAAACAGTGGCGGAAAATACGACGGACGGAATTATTTCACCGTTGTTTTTCTATGCCATCGGCGGTCTGCCCCTGGCGGTTCTCTACCGGGCTGTCAATACGATGGATTCCATGCTGGGGTATAAGAATGAAAAATATCTGTATTTCGGCCGGCCGGCAGCACGGCTGGATGACATCTGCAATTTCATCCCGGCGCGGATTACGGGACTGTTATTTGTTACAGCCGCCTTTTTCCTGCGTCTGGATTACGGCAATGCCTGGCGTATGATGCGCCGTGATGCCGCAAAGCATCCCAGTCCCAATGGAGGCTACGCCGAAGCTTCGGTGGCGGGGGCGCTGGATATCCGTCTCGGCGGATATAATTCCTATTTCGGCAAGATGACCTTCCGGGCCTATATGGGGGATGCGCGGCAGGCTCTGCGGGCCTGTCATATCCGTGGAGCTGTACACCTCATGTATGCCGTGACTCTCATGGGCACTGCTCTTACAGTCCTGTGCTGGGCCGGGAGGAGCTTATGGTGATACGTGTCCGTGTTCCCGGATCCTGCGGAGAACTGGTACAGGGTATCTGTCACGGGACGCCTTTTCTCCTGACCTGCCCGGTACCGTTGTACAGTACGGTCTGTGTGTCTGACCGTCCGGCCCCTTCCAGGCTTCCGGAAAAAGCCGCGCAGGCCATGAAGGTCACTTTGGCGCATCTGCAACGTTCTGTCTTTCCCTATCATGTGAGCCTTACTTCGTCCATTCCCCGGGGAAAAGGCATGGCATCGAGCAGTGCCGACGTGGCAGCTGTGATACAGGCCGTAGCCTGTGCCTGCGGTACGGTGCTGAGTGAGCAGGAAGTAGGTCATCTGGCGGCCCGGGTCGATCCCGTTGATGGCGTATTTGCCCGGGGACTCTTGCTGATCCAGTACCGCAGCGGCAATCTTATCCGTTCCTATGCGCCGGTCCCTCCCATCCGGATTGCCATACTGGATACGGGCGGAACGGTGGATACACAGGCCTTTCACCGGCAGTGGGATGATGCCATGCCGCTTCATACGGCTCCGGCCGTGTCAGCACTCTTGCTCCTTGATGAGGGCCTGACAGAGCAACGGATAGGGGAGGCGGCGACCAGGAGTGCCCTGGCTCACCAGACGGTACTACCGAAGCCGGATTTTTTTCAGTTCGTCCGGGCCTGCCGGAAAATGGGTGCTCTCGGTGTCAATACAGCCCACAGCGGGACCGTATGCGGCGTATTATTTTCTTCCCATACTCCGTTTGAAGAAATAAAGCAGTATATGGCGTCCTTGACTGCCCGCTTCCCGGACTATACGTTGTTAAATATAGTGCCGCTCATCAGCGGTGCTATGGACATAGAGAAAGAAGAGTGACTATATGATCCGTCCCTTTGAACATGGAGGCAATATATACCGTCATACCGGTGACCGGCCCGTGCTGGATTACAGTGCCAATATCAATCCCCTGGGACTGGCTGGAGGAGTCAGAGCGGCTATAGCGGCTCATCTGGACGATGTCGTTCATTATCCAGATCCCGATTGTACGGCACTACGGGAAGCCTTGTCCCAGTTTTATCGTATCCCTGCTGATGCCATCATTCCCGGAAATGGAGCCGCCGAGCTATTGTATCTGTACTTCCACCATTTTCATTTCTGCCGCGTCTGTATTCCCGTACCGGCTTTCAGCGAATACGAACGGGCCGCCCGGTCTGCCGGGTCAGAAATAGTGTATGCCTATCTGGATCCGGATAAAGCGTTTCAGCCTGATCTGGCTGCCATAGAACGTCAGGCGGAAGGTGCTGATTGCATTGTCCTCGGTAATCCCAATAACCCTACGGGAAATCTTATCAGGCGGCAGGAGCTGATTCCGTTTATTGAACGGGCAGCGTCACGGGGCCAATGTGTCATTGTGGATGAATCCTTTCTCGATTTCCGCAATGACAGGACTGCCTTCACTGTGGCAGATTTTGCCAGCCGGTCCGGACACGTCTTTGTCATTCATTCCCTGACGAAATTTTATGCTCTTCCCGGACTGCGGCTCGGATTTGGCATCGCCCCGGCAACGGTCATACAGGGACTGATGGAGCAGACCGACGTCTGGCATGTCAATACACTGGCCCAGATTGCCGGGATTGCGGCTCTCCGGGAGACAGAATATCAACAGATATCCTGCAAAATGGTGGCAGAAGAAGGAGAGAGAATGAGACAGGAACTGTCGCGTATTTCCGGTGTGACAGTCTGCCCGCCGTCTGTTAATTTTTTGTTATGCCATATCAGGGAGACGGGCATGACGGCTGCGGTACTGGCTGGGCAGATGCAGGAGCAGGGCATCCTCATCCGTGACTGCAGCAACTATCCCGGCCTTACTCCATACTATATCCGCCTAGCTGTCCGCGGCAGAGAAGAAAATGATTATGTCGTACGGACAATGAAAGTATGCTTAAAAAATAAAATCGAATAATTTTAGGAATTATGGTGAGCAATCAGATAATCTTTTTGTTTTATTATGGCAATTCAGATATTATAAAGGAAAAAATTCACATTCAAATTAAATGAAGATTAGAACAAAGTTAAAATAAGGTTAAATATGCAAATCTGCTACTTAAAAGGGTGGATAACTTTAAAAATTTATGATAGAATAAAACAAACAATAAATGAAGCCGAGCTTCTGGTATGTTGTTATTATTCTATATTATCTGTTCTTATAAGTAAGGAGGTTTGACGTATGGGAGGAAAAAAGGGCAATAGAACGATCGCAATTGGCTTAATGTTATTCGCCTTATGGTTTGGTGCCGGTAACCTTATTTTCCCTGCATCCATGGGTCAGGCGGCAGGTACGAACGTTTGGTACGCTGTTGCTGGTTTCGTTATTACCGGTGTAGGGCTGCCGCTTCTGGGCGTACTGGCCATGGGCTATTCGGGCTGCAGCAACCTGCAGGAACTGATGAATCGTGTAGATAAAAGATACGCTATTTTCTTCACGGTCATTTCCTATCTGGCTATTGGTCCTGCCTTTGCTATTCCTAGAACCGGGACGGTTTCCTATGAAATCGCTGTCCGTCCGCTCCTCGATGGTGGCGGTTCCCAGCCGATTATGTGGGCGTTCCTGGTATTATTCTTCGTGTTTTCCTGGTGGCTCTCCATCAACCCGGCCAAACTGGTTGACCGCATCGGCAAAATCCTGACGCCGGCTCTGCTGCTCACCATTCTGGCACTGATTGTAAAATCCCTGATTACGCCTATGGGCGTTCCCCAGAATCCGCTGCCGGCTTATGCTACGGCAACAACGGCACTGGCACAGGGCGCTATTGATGGTTACAATACACTGGATGCCATCGCAGCCTTCGTATTTGCTATTCTGGTCATCGAATTCGTCAAGGAAGACGGTGCCACGACGAAAGAAGAAATCACCCATGAAGTATTCAAAGCCGGCGGCCTGGCTGTATCGCTGCTCGCTTTCGTCTACGTCTTCGTCGCTTATCTCGGTGCCCAGTCCGTACAGGCCATTTCCATTCAGGAAACAGGTGCTCCTGTCCTTTCCATGAGCGCTCAGATTCTCTTCGGGTATGGCGGTGCCCTGCTGCTGGCAGTCATCGTACTCCTGGCCTGTCTTTCCACTTCTATCGGTCTGATTACCTCGTGCGCAGCGTACTTCCATCAGCTCATCGGCAAGACGAGCTATAAGAATTACGTCACCATTTTTACCATCGCATCCTTTGCGGTAGCAACTGCCGGCCTGAAGACTATCATCGTCGCCGCTATCCCGGTCCTGATGTTCGTATATCCTCTGGTTGTTGCCAACATTATTCTTACCTTTACACACAATCTGTTCGGCGGCCGCCGCTGTGTATGGGTCTGCTCGACAGCCTTCACTTTTGTGCCGGCTCTCGTAACGGGCCTGCAGACGGCTAAGATTCCGCTGGGACCTGTTGACGCTATCTTCCAGGGACTGCCTCTCCATTCCCTCGGCATGGACTGGATTCCGTTCCTCGTAGCTGGATTCATCATCGGCCTGATTTACAAGGCTGTCGTTCCCGACAAAAAAGCTGAAACAGAAGAAGCATAAAAATAAAATATGATGTAATGTAAGAAAACCGGAGCTGTCATGATGAGACGGCTCCGGCTTTTTCTAATTTTTTGTGGAAATTTCATATCGAATTATGTTATAGTAACAATATAGAATATGCGTTTGTTCAACTTACAGGCAGAGCGGATATCCGGCCTGCCAATACAAAATATAAGGAGTGTATAGACATGAAAAAAATTACAGCTTTTTATCTGACAGGCTGCCCGTACTGCGCCAATGCCAGACAGGCCCTGCAGGACCTGATTGCAGAAAACCCGGAATATGGGAAAGTAGAAATAGATTGGATCGAAGAAACCCAGAATCCCGATCTGGTAGCCGGTCATCAGTATTACTACGATCCCAGCATGTTTGATGGCTTCCATAAATTATATGAAGCCCAGCCGGGAGAAAGTTTTGAAGAAACAAAAGCCAACGTCCGGCGCGTTCTGGACTATGCATTGAAATATTGATAAACAGCAATAGATAAGGCTCATCACATGACGATGGGCCTTATTTTTATTGATTGATGACTAGTCTGTCTTCCTGACGTTTCTTTAAAAATAGCCTTGTAATCAAACATTTTATATGCACATTTTTGTTGTTGCTATTTACGCTACAACGAAAATATGTTATGATGTAGCTGTTCGGACAACAACAAAAGCGAAGAAGGTGATTCTGTTGAAATTTTCCAGTCGTATGACCGTGGCCATCCATATCCTGCTATATCTGGAAGAATATGAAAAAGAAGAGAAAGTAACTTCCGAAGTCCTTTCCGATACGACCGGTGTGAATGCAGTCAATATACGCAAGACGCTGCAGCTCCTGAAGAAAGCCGGATTCATCGAAATCCGCAGGGGGACTGGCGGTGCCTGTCTGAAAAAAGCGCCCGGAGATATTACCGTGAGGGATATCTTTGAAGCCGTAGAGGATTCTACAGGAGAACTGTTCCATATGCATGAGCACCCGAATACGAACTGTCCTGTTGGAAAATCAATCAAAGGAGTACTGGACAGGCATCTTACTGCATGGAAACAACTGTTGTTGCAACAGATGCAGGAAGTCACTTTGGAAAATTTATTTATAGAGATGCAGGATGAAATAAAGAAACATGAGTGAGGAGGAACGTTTATGAAGATGAGAAAAATGAAGAAAATGATGACCCTGATACTGGGACTGAGCCTGGTTACAGCTATGTCTGCCGGCCCTGTCTTTGCTGCGGATAAGGTGCCGGCGTTCAAGAATAACAAACAGATGGTCGAATATTTCTGGAATGAAGTATTCAATAAGCACAATACATCTGTCATAGACAGTCTGACAGCACCGGGATATATTCAGCACAGCCCCGGCTTCCGCAACGGGCGTCAGGCTTTTGAAGACGGCATCAACGGTTTCCTGAAAGAATTTCCTGAAAGCAAAGCGGAAATCAAGCATATCGGTGCCGACGGAGACCTTGTATTCATCCATAACCATATTACGCTGAATGCATCAGACCGGGGACAGGCGGCAGTCGATATTTTCCGTGTCAAAGATGGGAAAATCGTGGAACACTGGGATGTCATCCAGGATATCCCGGAAAAAGCAGAAAATAACAATACTATGTTCTGATTGGATCTGCCGGGAGCATAAAAAAACTGGCATGGAGCATGTAGAGCATGTCCTGTGCCAGTTTCTCTTACTTTGAAAGGCTATTATTTTGTTTTCTTTACATTTTCGCCATAAATAGTTTTCCAGTCATTTTTCATGGAAATAGTATTCCAGCCGTTTTCGTCGGATGTCTTCTTATCCCGTTCCGCCCGTTCAGGACGACCGTATTCCCGCTGCGTATCGTCACAGAGTACATTAAAGACGGCGGCCTTGTAAGGATTATCCTTCAAGGTATAACGGAACATGGAATAATCGCCGCTGCTGTTGCCAAAGGCCAGAACCGGCTGAATCCCGATTTCCCGGACGATAGAGGATACTTTATTCATCTTTTCATTGACCCGGTCCAGTGTACCATACTGAATGGTGTCATCGTATGTCATCTGGTAGGAACCACCGGCTGTATTTCCCTGATGAGAAGCGACAATCTGTGGATCGGAGCCGATGATGTTGTTTGGCGCAATATGGACAACGTCACGGGTCAGGGCACGGACGAGGGGACGGTCCGAAGCAGAGACGATGTAACACGTAAAGTCATTGGACTGCAGATAGGAAATGACTTCCACCATGGGCATATAAAATGCTTCGCCATAGGTCAGGTTGGTCAGGCCGATGACCGGCTTTTTCATGAATCCCTGTGCATAGGCGTCCAGAGATTGCGGTGTCATTCCGGCCAGCCCGGCGTATAATTTGTTGTATAAATTATTGTCGATTTCCGGTGGAACGGGCTTACGCTGAGAAATGGCATCCCAATAGTCCTGGGCAAATTTTTTATCTTCTGCCGATACCTTGCAGTCGGGATCGTGAAGGACCCGGTCCGCATAAAAGACGCCATCTGTGTAGGACGGTGTCCGTTCACCTAAAAGAGTCCCATCCATATCGAAGACGGCCAGGCGGTGTTCCACAGGAATGAAATTGGAACTCTTTGGATTGGTTACATCCTTTACATACGATACCAGCTTTTCTTTAGCGGCGGAATCGCGGTTCCAGTACTGGAAATTTCCCGATTTATTGACGTGGATAGCTGCCAGCTCAGCCCGGCTGGCGCCTTCAATCGTTCCCGTCATGGTGAAACTGGTTAACATAGCCGCGACGGCTAAAATGGATGCAAACTGTTTCCTTTTCAAACTAATCACCTCATGTTGTGGAATTTGTACTCATTATAACATGATAAATAGCTATAAACAACCAGGACAGATAAAATAACTACTGTCCTATTTTGCTTACGTTTCCATACCATAACCTGGAATAGCATAAACACGATAAGGAAGGTGAATTTTTTGGACAAAACCATATATTCTATTGGCGGGAGAGACTGCCTCCTGTATTTGACAGGCAAGCCAGTGTATATACTGGTACAGCCTGTCGATGACCACGACCGGGAAGTGCTGGATGAGCAGGTTAGAGCTATTGCCGGAGCATCTCCATCCCCTTTCGGGTTTGTGGCATTTCCTGTAACGGACTGGAACGAGGAATTATCTCCCTGGGATAGTCCGGCTGTTTTTGGCCCGCATGATTTCGGGCACGGTGCGGCGGAAACTCTGCATTTTGTAGAAAAGGAACTTCTGCCTGCTGTCCGGACACAATTTCACTTGTCTGACGAAGTGCCTGTCATATTAGGTGGCTATTCTCTGGCAGCTCTCTTTTCTTTGTGGAGTGCCTGGCAGACTGATACCTTTTCGGCGGTTGCCGCTGCTTCCCCTTCCGTCTGGTTCCCTGGATGGCTGGAATATGCCAGTCAGCAGCAGCCAATGACGAAAGCCGTATATCTGAGTCTGGGTGATAGAGAAGAACGGACGCGGAACCCTGTCATGACTACTGTGGGGGACCGTATCCGTCAGTTGCATGCCCATCTGGAAATGCTGCCCCGTATCCAGACCACATTAGAATGGAACAAAGGAAATCATTTCCAGCATACAGGTCAGCGTTGTGCTAAGGCTTTTGTCTGGTGTATGTCGGAATTGGTAAAAATGCAATAAAACAAAAATTGTGAATCCAGATGGTCTCATACGGGCAAAGGTCCGGCTTCCAGTCAGAGGATAGGATGGTGTATACTAAGTAAAGAATAACTGATGAGGAGGTATATCGAATGAATGTAGAATTTGAAGGGAAGAAGGCGTGCATCGCGCCGGAAGGGGTATTTATCATCGGGACATATGATGAAAATGGCGTACCTAATGCCATGAATGCAGCCTGGGGTGCCCAGTCGGATTATGGTGAAATCACGCTTTTTCTGGCAAAACACAAGACGACGGAAAACATCAAGCACACGAAGGCCTTTACCGTAGCCTTTGCTACGAAAGATACGGTGGACATTGCTGATTATTTCGGTGTAGAAACGGGTAATAAGGTAAATAAGATAGAAAAAGCAGGCTGCCACGTCCACAAAAGCCTTCATGTCAATGCCCCGATCATCGAAGAATTTCCGGTCACACTGGAATGTGAATGCACCAGCTATGACGACAACACGGGCATCCTCGTGGGCAGAATCGTAGCCCAGCAGGCTGATGAATCGGTCCTGACTGATGGCAAAGTCGATTATGACAAACTGCATCCCATCATCTTTGACATTTCTACCATGACCTATCGTCTGATCGGTCCCGTCGTAGGACAGGCCTTTCATGACGGGTTGAAGATAAAAGGATAAGGTCTTCAGACAACATCAAAAAGCCGTGCATGAAGTGACATCATGTACGGCCTATTTTTTTCTCACGTATATCTTTTATTTCTTCACTTCCCAGTCGGAAATGCTACTTCACCGTATGAAACAGAATGAGACGACTCATGGGGAAACAGTCAGACGACAAATGGAAGACCTGAAGGACTGTCAGATGAAATTAGAAAAATTACTGGAGGAATGACAGCAGCATTATCTGCCCGGATCGTAGGTCCTCAGTGATTCCTGGATGCCCTGTATAAGGGCGTCGATAATTTCATTGGATGGCTGTGCATGGAGCTGTACATAGCCAATCTGAGCCTGTACGGTGAGGCCTGACAGGGGAATTGCGGTGATGGCAGATGGCATGACTGCCGGAATGAGATAGCCTGTGCCGATGTTCAGGCAATCCGTACTGGCCAGGAGATTATTGGTCGTCCCCCTGTCGTACGAATAGATGATTTTGTCATGATCATCCAGCGTGACCAGTTCTTCGTCGGCGTATCTTGTGGCTGCGGACTGGGCATACTGGATCAGGGGATAGGGCCGTATGTCGTCCAGCGTTACCGACTGGCGCCGGGCCAGGGGATGATGGATATTCATGAACACATGGGGAATGACAGGACATAATACGTGGAACGAAAGGGCCCATTTGTCTAGTACCTGGTGAATATAATGGCTGTTTTCCCCGGTGATGGCGACGATACTGAAGGCGCTCTTTTTCAGGTATACATCTTCCAGTGCCGTGATGGTTTCCGTTTCTTTCAGGGAAATAGTGTAGCGTTCCTGCTGAAAGGTGCGGAGAAAATGGATGAAGGCGTCGATGACAAAGGCGTAGTGCTGGCAGGATATCTGCAGATGGAGCCGTGTCACATCGTTCTTTATGAGATAATGGTTGCGCAGTTCGTCGGCATCGGCAATGACTTTATCTGCCAGCTGTAAAAATTCGATGCCTTCTGCCGTCAGACTGACACCGCGGCGGGAACGCTCAAAGATAGTAATGCCAAATTCCTTTTCCAGGTCCCGTATGGCTTCGGACAGACTGGGCTGGGATATGTACAGATGGACGGCTGCCTGGTTCATGGAACGGCAGCGGGCGATTTCTTTTACGTATAACAACTGTTGCAGACGCATGGTTGCACCTCTTCGTGTAATAGGGAACCCCTATTACTGATAAAATATTTCTTATTAGAAAAGTAACTCGTTTTATGATACTATAACCGCATAGGCAGGTCAATGAATGTATGATGGACAGACTTATTGGATACTTAAAAATATGCAGTGCTGTCTCATCGATTTTATCTATTATATGATGCCTGATGAGGGGGAATAGTCATGAGTACGAGTCATCTTACCACTGAGTTGTGCCGGGCGGGGGAACATGAACTGGCCAAGGAAATAGCGGAATCGGTATCTGTTCCGAAAGTCATTCCTATTTATATGAGCAGCGTCTTCAGCTTCGACGATGTGCCTACGCTGGACAGCGTTTATGAAGGCAAAAAATCCGGCTATGTGTACAGCCGCATGGCAAATCCGGGCCTTGATGCGGCTCAGGATGTACTGCGGGCTGCTGAAGGCTCCGATGGGGCTATCGTCTTCAGCGCCGGCATGGCAGCTATTATTACGACTATCATGAGCAATGTAAAAAGCGGCGATCATATCGTATCGTCCCCGGTCCTGTATGGCGGTGTCTACGATTATTTTGCCAATGAACTGCCGCGGTGGGGTGTAACCGTTGATTTTGTCGATTTTGATACGGAAGATATAGAAGCCCATATCAAACCAAATACGAAGCTTGTCTATACGGAAACGATAGCCAACCCGCTCATGGAAGTCACGGATATCCGCAAAGCGGCAGCTGCCGCTCATGCGCATGGGTGCAAGCTCGTCGTAGATAATACCTTTGCCACACCGGTCGTCTGCCGGCCACTGGAACTGGGTGCCGATATCGTCGTCTACAGTGCTACCAAGTACCTGGGCGGACATAGTGATTTTACGGGCGGTGCCGTCTGCGCTGGTGCAGCAGATATTGCCAATATTCAGAAATATGCTACGTTATACGGTGACCTCCTGAGCCCCTTTGATTCGTTCCTCCTGACGCGCAGCATGCGCACTCTGGAACTGCGTGTCCGCCAGCACAGTGAAAATGCCCTGAAAGTGGCTCAGTTCCTGGAACAGCATCCCAAGGTGAAAAAAGTATATTATGCGGGCCTTGAAAGTTCGCCGTATCATGACCGGGCCATTTCCCAGTTTACCGATGCCATGTGCGGCGGCATGGTGAGTGCTGACATTGCCGGTGGTGCCAAAGGGGCGGAAGATTTTATTGCCGCCTGCCAGTACATCAAATTCGTACCGAGCCTGGCCAGCTTCTCGACGACGCTGTCCTATCCGGTCAAGACCAGCCATCGGGCCTATCCGCCGGAAAAACTGAAGAAATGCGGTATCTCTGCCAGCATGATCCGCTTCTCCATTGGCATAGAACATGCTGACGATATCATTGCCGATATGGATCAGGCGCTCAGCAAAATCTGATAGAGGTCTGAGCTGCAGTAGAAAAATTTGAGGTTTTAAGATTTCACTAAAAATTGAACCATTCATACGTAAAGAGTAAAAGAGATTGTCTTCGAAGGACAATCTCTTTTTTCAATTTGTGCTGTCTATATTATCATTGTTACCATACTGTCCATTCAAGAAAAACATAATATAAAAAATATAAATAAAGCAAATAAGATATAGAAAAAGTCAATAAATTTGTGACAAATACTGATATTTGGTATATGATAGAGATATAGAATCAGTTGTTACTTTATTTATTGATAAGTAACAAGAAGTTATTTGGCGATGAATTATTGTGGATTACGTGAATTCATATAATGAAGTTATACCTGAACCGGTCAAAAATTGTCCATTGGGGGGGGCTTTACACTTTGGTGATGATATCGCCAGTATCGGAAAATAACGAACGGGTTTGAATGTCAGGCCAGGACCAGAAAATGGCATAGCGCACCATGGAAGGCTTAATAAAGAAACAAAGTGTAATGATTAAACAGCGTGTTAGTAAGAAATAGGAGTGTATACAATGGCACAGACGACGATTTGCATCCGTTTGGATGAGAATTTGAAGAAAGAATTTGAACAGTTTTGTAGTTCTACAGGGATGAGTATGTCAACAGCGATTAATATTTTCATTATGAAATCCGTACGGGAACAACGGATTACTTTCGATATTACGGCCAATGACGAGACGAAGAGATCGTGACTTATGTAAGCGGGTGGTGCGATGTATGATAGCTATTAAATTAATAATACCACAATAATACCATATTATAGTTAAACATTCAGCTTAGAAAACACTATAATACCATAATATACAGGGGAAAAGAGCATTTTATGAAATTTTCCATCAGGCAATTTCATAAAATGCTCTTTTTTTTATAAATTTTTTATGCAATATTTTATTAATATATTGTGCATACGACATATAGATTATTTATCATAAAATGAATAAATATATCGTAACAAAACGATGTGATGACAGCTGTAAACGAAAGCAAAATGGCTAAATGAAGCCTTTTCATCATATAAGATACGTGCTATAATTCCTTAGCCTTAAAATTGTATAATATGTATAAAAATGCAATAAATGAGAGGAGGTACAATAAAAAACTATAGAATACCTGTGCGTGTTATAAAATCGTTACAAACAAAGGATGCGTAATTTCATGAACAAAATATTTAAAGTCATCTACAGCAAAACAAAACATTGTTACGTTGTCGTATCGGAACTAGCAAAAAGCCACTGCAAAAGTACCGTATGTCCCGGCAAAAGCAAAACAGCACTGACTGCAGCGGTACTGTTGGCACTGGGAACGTTCTCAGTTGCATCGCTACTTATGCCGATGACGGTAGAAGCTGCAACAAAAACCAGGACAGATGGTTCCAACTATGTTGGTGTGGAACGGACGGATGGTTTAACGGAAGAAAATGATTTTAAAAACTATGGCGGTAAAGGCGCTAATGGGGCAGATTCCATTACTTTAGGCCTGAATGCGCAGGCCGGAGCCGGAACAATTACTATCGGCGACCGCAACTCAGGCGCATCTTTGGGAAGTGTTTATATCGGACAGGGTGATGTCGCCAGCCCAAAGGTTGATCGTGGTGGATGGGCTACATCCGTCGGTTACAACTCTGATGCCACAGGATATGGCTCCATTGCATTAGGTTCCAATGCAGTAGCGAAAAATTCTTATGACAAAGATTCTAAGGGGAATAGTTTGGTCTATAACCAGACCTATGTGGAAAATGGAGAAACTAAAGTACGCCTGGTTTCAAAGCCCGATATCCAGCGTGCATCGGTAGCCATCGGCTATGGTGCCAGTGCTGACAATGGCAATATTGCCATCGGCTCCTATTCCGATGCTTCCACAGACCTTCGCGCCGATACCAGCGATGCAGCTAAATCATATTTGACAACCAAAACAGCAGATTCCTATGTATCTGTTGGTAAAAGTGATGCCCTGCGTCGTATTTCCAATGTAGCCGATGGTGCCGCCGACACAGATGTAGCAACCATTGCTCAAGTGAAAAAAGCAGTTGAAGCTACAGACGCCAGCAAGAAAGCCAACATCGATGCCTCCAATATCGGAAGCAAACTGCAATATAAAGCAGATGGAACGACGGCTGCTGAAGACAGTGATAAAAAAGCCAATGAAAATCTCTGGGGCGCAGCCATCGGCACCGGTTCTGTTGCTGATTCTACGGCAACAGATGCGGCCGATAACGGATCTCAGCAGCTTGTTACCGGCGGTACGGTGTATTCGGCCCTTCAGAAGCAGAAAACGGAGTTGACGGATGCTTTATCTGTCAAGGCCGGCTGGGGTATTAATAAGACAGATGATAATACCATCAGTGTCAAGCACAATCTGAGCACGGGGAACTCGGCGTATGCTGATACTGATGCTACAGGTCTGATTCTGGGCGGTTCCATCACGGAAAGGAATGCTGCCAAGAAATACGGCGCAGCAACTGCATCTTCTGTGATCGTAGGGGCTCAAAATGCCCTGGCATCCAACGATAACAGTGTTGTCATTGGCGGATTGGATAATGTTGCTTCTGGAGCCAATTCCACTGTTGTCGGCGGTGATAATAATAATGCAACAGCAAGTCAGTCTGCTGTATTTGGTGGACGTGACAATACTGCTTCCGGAATTGCTTCAACAGCAAGTGCCGGTATCATGAACGTTGCTAACGGCCAGCAGTCAACGGCTATTGGCGGTTTCTCCAATTATGCACTTGGAATAGGTTCAACGTCCGTCGGTGGATATGGTAAAGATTATGAAACTGGTCATAACAGCAGTGTCAATGGCAGCTATTCCGTCGGTATAGCTGGTGGATCCACTGGTACTGAGGCGGATTATTCGCTGGCTGCCGGCCGGCAGGCAGTCGTGACCACGGAGAACGGTACGGCCATCGGCTATCAGGCTACGACGGATGAAGCAAACACCATTGCATTCGGTCATGATGCCGGGGATGTGTCCGGTTATACTGTTACATGGCAGCAGAAGGCAACTGAAAAGGATGGAAAATACTATGATGCCAATAATAATGAAATTACAGAAACACAGTATAAAGCTTTAATAAATGCAGATCATACCTATAATGATTATACCAAGACGCCAACAGTGAAAGAAAACACATACGATTCGGCTGCCTACAACCGTCTCGCCAAGGTAGCTGACGGCAAAGATGCTCATGATGTCGTCGTCATGGAACAGCTGACTCCTTATACAAAGTCTAATGCCACCAATATTGGTGTTAATCTGAAGACCTATACTGTCGGTGACGATGGCGAAACTATCACGGAAGCTGATGCATCGGATGAAGCTAAAACTGCTAATGAAAATGCCTGGGGCGCAGCTCTCGGCACTGGCAAGATCGCTGATTCGAATGCAGCAGATAAATCGACCAATGGCTCTCAGCAGCTTGTAACCGGTGGTACCGTGTACTCGGCCCTTCAGCAGCAAGCGGAAGACTTGACTGTCAATGCCGGCTGGGGCATCAATATCAAGGACGAAACGACACAAAATGCTGATGGCACAGAAACGACAACGAAAAACGTCATCAGTCTGAATCGTAATTTGGGGACGAATTTGGATACAACAGGCCATGTATATCTGGATGTCAGCGAAACAGGACTAGTTCTTGGTACAGTAGTGAATGGAGCTGATGGGACCGATACGGATTTACATTATGGTGCTACTGGTGATTATGCGGTTACTGTAGGTGGCGGCGTTAATACGGCTTCAGGGTTTGCCAGCACGGTTCTGGGTGGATCTGGTAATACAGCATCCAGCGAAGCAGCTGTAGTCAGTGGTGGTGCTTTTAATGTCGCATCTGGCAGTATGTCAGCTGTTTATGGCGGTTCATATAATGAAGCTAGTGGCGGAGATAGCGCTATTTTTGCTGGCATGCAAAATAAAGCAACAAAGAACTGGGCTACAGTTGGTGGCGGTGCGGTTAATGAAGCAAACGGAACATATTCGTCCATTTGGGGCGGTTATATGAATAAGGCAACTGATAATTTTGCATCCATCTATGGCGGCATGGGTAACTCTGCTTATGGCCCGTATTCTGCTATTTTAGGTGGTGGAAAAAATAAAGCTGGACAGGCAGCGGTTGTCAGCGGTGGCTTAAGTAATGAAGCAGTAGGTGCAGCAAGTGCTGTTGTTGGTGGTGAGTCGAATATTGTGACTGGAGCCAATGCCACTGCTTTAGGCGGTGTAAAGGGAAGCGTCAATGGCACTGCTTCGGTGGGGATTCTTGGGGGCTCAACTGGAAAAGATGCAATTTTCACCTTAGCAGCAGGATATCAGTCTACAGTAACCAATACAGGTGTTAAAAGCACGCCCATTTCTGAAGAGGAAGCTGAAGAAATCACATTTGGCAAAGGTCTGGATTCAGGAATTCTCGTTGGTAATGGTGATATTGATAATCCCAGCTACAAGATTGTCGATAATTTTGCAACTGCTATTGGTTATAAGGCAACAGCTGATGAAGCACAGACAGTGGCTTTCGGTCATGATAAAGGTGATACGTACTATGGTACAACTACCTATACATGGAAGCAGAAGGCTACAGTCAAAGATGGTCATTATTACGATGAATATGGCTATGAAATTGATGAAGATAGTTATAAGTCTTTAATGAATGCTGATGGCACATGGAATGACTATAGCCAGCCAATAGCAACTGTTGAAGAAAAGAAATATGATTCTGCTTACTACAACCGCCTCGTCAAAGTCGCCGATGGTATTGATGACCACGACGTCGTTGTCATGGAACAGCTGAAGCAGTACGCTGAAAAAGATGCATCCAACCTTGGCAACAACATCAAAGTCTATAAGACGGATGCAAATGGCAACGTACAGCTTGGTGATGACAAAAAGCCTATCGAGGACCAGGATGCTACAACAACGGCTCAGAAAGCTAATAAAGACGCCTGGGGCAAGGCTCTTGGTGCAGATACGTTCAATCCAGGCACCGACAAAGCTCCTACGGATGCATCTACTTCCGACCAGCTGGTAACGGGCAAGACGCTCTATAACTATGATAAGCCAACTGGCACACCGAATTATGTCTCGGCAAACAATACGACAGGCCAGAATCTGAGCGCTCTTGATGCACAGGTCAAAGCCAATGCAGATGAGTTGGACAAACCGAACCACAATATCAAATTCTATTCTGTTGATGATAAGATTTTAAAGTATCTTCCTAAGGTAGGCACCTACAGCAACAATGAGGCGAATGATGGTGCTAAGGGCATGGGCAGTATGGCTGCCGGTGTTTTCACTCATAGTGACGGCATTGCTTCTACAGTTGCCGGTTCCTATTCCGGCGTCCTCAATCAGGATTCAGCAGGAATCAATGACCTTCGTGGAGCAGCGGCTCTGTCCTATGGTACCTTCAACGTCAACCAGAATACGGATGCTACCGAAACACATAGCGGCGTAGCCAACAGCATTATTGGCCAGGTCAATATGACTAAAGACTCCAATGCGGCCATCATCTATGGTGCAGGCAACATTATTACAGATTCCTATCGTCCCATTGATGAAACGAAGGCTGCAGCTATTTTGGGCAGTGTCAACGATCCAGCCCAGCTTGGCGAAGCTATGAAGGACGCCGTTGAGAGTAGTGGCGGACAGGTCATGGTCATGGGCGGCGGCAACTCCGTTGACAAAGCCTATATGACTCAGGTTGTCGGTGTGGGCAACAAGGTTACCGGCAGCGGCGACGCCTATGATAAAGATAAATCCTCTCAGCTGAACTATGTGGAAGGGTTCTATACCACACTGACAAATGGCAAGAACGATTATATCATCGGTTCTCACAATACAGTAACCGGCACAAGCACAGAAACCAATCAGTCCAATATTGTCTTTGGCGATAACCATACCCTGACGAATACGAAGAACAATGTCATCCTGGGTTCTCTGGATGCAGTTGATGAAACGACCGTCTCTGATGTGGTTTCCATCGGCCATAATGCAAAAGTGACCAAAGAAGGTGGCGTGGCTATTGGCAGCGGTTCTGAAGCAACGACAGCAGCCGGTGTTGCCGGGTATGATCCCACTGGTGCAACAGCAGATACTACAGCTGCATGGACGTCCAAGAAGGCGGCTGTATCCGTTGGTACAGCAGATGAAACTCGTCAGATTACTGGCGTGGCTGCTGGTAAAGAGGAAACCGATGCCGTCAACGTCGCACAGTTGAAGAAACTGAACGGCATGAAGGCTAATGTGAATGCAGATAACATCGGGAAGAACCTGAATCATAAAGCAGATGGCACAGCTGTCACGGAAGAGGACAAGACAGCCAATGAAAACGCCTGGGGTGCAACTATAGGTACGGGCAGCATCGCAGCTGATAACGGTCAGCTGGTAACAGGCAAGACGGTCTATGAGTACAACAAACCGGTTGCCGCCGAAGGAAAGACGCTGAACTATATTTCTGACACCAAGACGACAGGCCAGAACCTGACTGCTCTGGATACACAGATCAAGACGAATGCCGATAATATTGGTACGAATACGACGAACATCTCGAACAATACAGAAAACATCACGAACCTGAAGAACCTGTCGAATATCACCGAAGCAGGTCAGACTGTAATCAAGAACCTTGCTAAAAACACAGTAAAAGTCGAAGCAGGCGACAGGGTAACGGTCACCAATTCTACTGATAACACCACAGGAGCCATCACCTACACCGTATCAGCTAATAACAACGGCACCGTAGCCGCCGGAGACTCGAATCTTGTTTCCGGTGATACGGTCAACACGGCCATCACCAATGCCATCAACAACGCTGGCACAACCACGGATACGAAGCTGGCAGGCAAGGCCAATGTGGATGCCTCCAATATCGGGAAGAACCTGAATCATAAAGCAGATGGCACAGCTGTCACGGATGAAGATAAGACAGCCAATGAAAACGCCTGGGGCAGCGCCATCGGTACGGGCAAGATTGAAGCCGATAACGGCCAGCTAGTGACGGGCAAGACGGTCTATGAGTACAACAAACCGGTTGCCGCCGAAGGAAAGACGCTGAACTATATTTCTGACACCAAGACGACAGGCCAGAACCTGACTGCTCTGGATACACAGATCAAGACGAATGCCGATAATATTGGTACGAATACGACGAACATCTCGAACAATACAGAAAACATCACGAACCTGAAGAACCTGTCGAATATCACCGAAGCAGGTCAGACCGTCATCAAGAACCTGGCCAAAGGTTCAATCGGAATGGAAGACGGCAGCCACACGAGCGTATCCCATAGGGATGTGAATGGGGTTGAAACCTATAAGGTGGATGTGACAGTTGATGGTCAGGTAGCTGAAAATAATACGGGAATCGTCAATGGCGGTACGGTCTATAGTGCTTTGCAGGATATCAAAAATCAGACGAGTGCGGATTTGGCAAACAAAGTCAATGTGGATGCATCCAATATCGGTGCTAATCTGAAAGGTACAGATGGTAAGACTGCGGCCTCTGATGCAGAAAAGACGACCAACGAAAATGCCTGGGGCACGGCTATCGGTACTGGCAGCATCACTGCCGATAATGGTCAGCTGGTAACAGGCAAGACGGTCTATGAGTACAACAAACCGGTTGCCGCCGAAGGAAAGACGCTGAACTATATTTCTGACACCAAGACGACAGGCCAGAACCTGACTGCTCTGGATACACAGATCAAGACGAATGCCGATAATATTGGTACGAATACGACGAACATCTCGAACAATACAGAAAACATCACGAACCTGAAGAACCTGTCGAATATCACCGAAGCAGGTCAGACCGTCATCAAGAACCTGGCCAAAGGTTCAATCGGAATGGAAGACGGCAGCCACACGAGCGTATCCCATAGGGATGTGAATGGGGTTGAAACCTATAAGGTGGATGTGACAGTTGATGGTCAGGTAGCTGAAAATAATACGGGAATCGTCAATGGCGGTACGGTCTATAGTGCTTTGCAGGATATCAAAAATCAGACGAGTGCGGATTTGGCAAACAAAGCCAATGTGGATGCCTCGAATCTCACCCCTAATAACGTGACAAAGTGGCAGGAAAAGCTCGGCAACGGCCAGGTAGTATCCGGCAATACAGGGCTTGTGACAGGGGATACTGTTTTCCAAGCAGTAGATACCAAAGCCAACAGAGACGGCTCCAACCTGACTGCTGACGAAGCTAATAAGTTCTCTGAAAAGATTGCTGTTGGCAAAGTCGAAGCGAATGATAAGCATGCTGTCTCCGGTGAAACGGTCAGCAAAGCTATCAGTGATCTGACCGGTGATATGAATACCAAATTGGATGGTAAGGCAAATACGTCTCTGGATAATATCACGAAAGATGGTCAGACAGTCATCAAGAAACTGTCGCAGGATGCAGTACAGGTCAAGGCTGGCGACGACCATATTACGGTTGATGCAAAAACGGATGAAACGACCGGAAACAAGACCTATACGATTTCTGCCAAAGACGGCAAGGTCGCTTCCGGCGATACGGGCCTAATTTCCGGCGGTACTCTCTACAACGAAGTCCATGTGGATAAGGATGGTTCCTACATCAAGAGCGGGAACACGGTTGGAAATAACCTGTCCGCTTTGGATACGGGCCTGAAGAACACCAGCAGCCTAATCCATACCAATACCAGCGGCGATACCATCCATATTGGTGAAACCAGTAAGGCCACCAAGGTGGATGTAAGCAGCACGGATGCCAATGGCAACAAGAACGGCCGTGTGGTCACCGGTGTGGTCACCGACGCGAAGGATGCCAACAGCGCCGCCAACGTGGGCTATGTCAACGGCGTGACGGCTGCCAATACGCAGCAGATTTACCGCGAAATGAACAATGCTTATGGCAATCTGAATCGCAACATCAACAGAGCCGCTGCAGGCAGCAATGCACTGGCTGCTCTCTATCCGCTCGATTATGACCCGGCTGATAAAGCAAGCTTTGCTGTTGGTTATGGTCATTACCGCAATGCCAATGCAGCCGCTATCGGTGCCTTCTACTATCCGAACGCGAACACCATGGTTAACGTCGGCGTTTCGGTCGGCAATGGTGACCCGGGCTTCAATGCCGGAGTCTCCTTCAAACTGGGAAAAGGCTCCGCATACAACGGTGTCAGCAAGGCCGAAATGGCACAGACTATCCATGATCAGGCTGAAGAAATCTCGGCTATTAAAGCAAATGATGCAGCCAAGGATAAGCGAATCGATGCACTGGAAAAAGAAAACCAGGAAATGAAGAAACAGATCCAGGAAATCCTGGCACGCCTGAACGGATAAACCGTACGTGTCTGCATAACGAAAATAGAACAGACAAAAAAGAAACCAGCCATAGCGCGAAAAATCGCGTTATGGCTGGTTTTTTTAGCGGTGGCCTTTTATTCTGAATTCCCATATAATTCAGAAAAGTATAACATGGCAAACCGCTTTTTCTCTATACTGCAAACGACAAACTATTCCTTACTTAACCGTATTTTTCAATGTACCGATGGAAGAAATGGAAATTTCTACCGTATCGCCGGAATGGATATAGCGGGGCGGTTTGAAGCCGGCACCGACGCCCGATGGCGTGCCCGTCGAAATGATATCGCCGGGCTGGAGTGTTGTGCCTTGGGAGAGGGTGGATATGAGCGACGGGATGGGGAAGATGAATTCTTCCGTCGAGGCATCCTGACGGACTTCGTCATTGACTTTGGTCACGATAGTAAAGGCATCAGGGGCCGCATCGCGCAGCAGGATACAGGGGCCCATGGGAGCAAAGGTATCGAGACTTTTGCCATGGAACCACTGGCCATGGTTGCGCTGCAGGTCACGGGCAGTTACATCATTCATGATGGTGAATCCGTAGACGTGGTTCATGGCTTCACTGACAGGGATATCCTTGCCGCTGGTGCCGATAATGACGGCCAGTTCTCCTTCATAATCCAGTTCTTTCGTTACCTGCGGATGGGAATCGATGGTATCTTCCGGGCCGATGACGCAGGTCGGGGCTTTAGTGAAAAACTGGGGATATTTTGGCAGGGAATCGAGCTTTTTCTTGTGGAATTCTTCGATGTGTTCGGCATAGTTTTCGCCGACACAGAAGATATTCTTTGTAAGATGCGGCAGAGGTGCCAGAATGTGAATCGTTTCCAGCGGTCTGGCTTTTACAGCCTGGGTCTTTTCATTCTGTTCGAGAGCATCGGCCAGAGCCAGCAGGCCTTCATTTCCCTGCTGGACAAATTCTGCCAATGTTTCCGGAAGGGGAGTAAAGAACGCTTCTTCCAAGGCGATGGCGCTGTATACCCCTGTTTCTTCGGCATCCAGCACGCCCCACTGGACAAATCCCAGGTCTTCAAAGGTAATCAGTTTTTTTATCATCATAGCTATCTTCTCCTTGTCGTATTTGTTTTATTATATCATATTCATGACGTCATGTATTCTCTGTGCCTGCAGGAGAACAGCTTTCTTTCAGCAGCCGGATAAAGGATTCGCACGGCTTGGTGAGAAGTTGATATTTTTTCCAGGCAATGAGACAGGAAAAGGAGATGGCCGGCTCCAGGGGAACAAAGGCCAGATCCGGTGTATGGAGCTGGAAAAGCTCGTTGATGCCGATGGCACTGGTAATGCCTGTCCGGATAAGCTGGGTCGCATTGGCAATGAGGTCGAACCGTCCGACAATCTGCAGGTCTTCCGTTGTCACCTGTCCCCCGGACCAGGCACGGACATCAAAGGCGGCTGTTGCCGTCCGTGAAGACGTGAGCAGGGGAATATCTTTCAAGATGTCCGGGGTAATAGCCGGAAGATCAGCCCACGGGCTGTCACTGCGGGTAATGATTCCGACCGTATTGGTTTCAGGCAGACGAATGTATTCGTATTTTTCCGGATTGAACGGCTCGATGAACAGGGCAAAGTCAATGAGTCCATGGACTAGTCGTTCTTCCACCGTATCGGCATTTCCCGTAAAGAGTTCGCACGTGATACCGGGATGCTGACGGTGCAGCCTGGCAAAGGCATCGGTCAGGAAATGGATGACCGGTGTTTCTCCGGCGCCAATGCGGATACAGCCGGTCAGTTCCAGCTGGTCATTGCTGATTTCCGCTTCGGTCTGACGGACAAGTGACAGGATTTCTTCGGCCCGCTGCCGGAGGTGGATTCCTTCTTCCGTCAGATGGGTACTGCGATTGGTCCGGACGAACAGTTGCTTGCCCAGTTCTTCTTCCAGGTCAGCCATCTGCCGGGACAATGTGGGCTGGGTAATATGCAGCATATTGGCGGCGCCGGTCATGTTTTCCTCTCTGGCCACAGCCAGAAAATAATGTAAGGTCCGTAGTTCCATAGCAACACTCTCCTTCCTCTTTCGTTTAGTATACGGCAGGTCTGTCCATTTGGCAATGCTTTTTATGTATGTCCAGAAATAAAATATAAGTGTTTCACATTTCAATCGCCGACTGCTAAGATAAAAGCGTAGGGAATGACAGAAAAGGAGGCACAGATATGGCTTCAGATATGTGGGAAAGTCTGGCTGATACAGGTTGTTCCCGCGATTTCATCGAGCAATACCGGACACAGACGAGAGAGCAGCAGCTGCAATCTCTTCAGCGTCATCGGCGCTATCTGCTCGATTCAATCCACGATAAGCAGATTCAGCTGGACCGGTTGGACTATGTATTATATGTATTGCAAAAAAGAGGAGACCAACGAAAATGACTATTGAAGAAATCAAAAAAACAAGTCCCTTTGCTATGGGTGGAGAAAATGTCAATTATGCCCAGTATTTTGACGGCACGAGTTATTTGAACATGTTGTCCCTGAAACAGGTCGTCGTCGGCAATGTCACTTTTGAACCGGCCTGCCGCAACCACTGGCACATCCATCATGCCAGTCAGGGCGGCGGACAAATGCTCTTAGTCACGGCCGGCCGCGGCTGGTATCAGGAATGGGGGAAACCGGCACAGGAACTCCATGCTGGTGATGTCGTCCACATTCCGGCCAACGTCAAGCATTGGCACGGTGCGGCTAAGGATAGTGCTTTCCAGCATCTGGCTATCGAAGTTGATGGGAGCGATACGAGTACGGAATGGTGTGAAGCCGTATCTGATGCCGATTACAATAATCTTCCATAGGGAGAGAGTATGAAACGGATGAATAAGATAAGATAGATTCTGGCAGCAGGACTGATTGCCATGACCGGGACCGCTATTTGGGGAACAGGAGATGTATACGCTATGAGTACTACAGATAATCAGGCGAAAAAAGCCGTCAAGATTGTACAGACTGCAGGGCGGCAGCAGCTGGGGACCTTTGCTCCCGATTTTGCCCGCTATAATGATGACATTCTTTTCGGTGAAGTGTGGAGCAAAAATGATGTCCTGCCCCTCAGGGAACGGAGCATTGTTACTGTATCGGCCCTCATCGCCCAGGGAATTACGGATAGTTCCTTGAAATATCATATGGAAACAGCAAAGAAAAATGGCGTCACTAAGGACGAAATGGCCGAAATCATTACACAGCTCGCCTTTTACAGCGGCTGGCCCAAAGCCTGGGCAGCCTTCGGCTATGCCAAGGAAGTATATGGGGAATAATTCAACGACGCTGCTGGAAGGGAAGTCTTCTGGCAGCCGCTTTTTGGTAAATAGCATAGCTAAAAGACATGGATATATAAAATCTATAGGTATTTGATATGCATAAGCACTGCGGATATACTATATACAGGCGGACACATAGTAGTGAACGCTGGGATGAGAGTTGATTCAGAATATTTAGGTATAGTACGAAACTGGCAACGGATATGCAGGAGGAAAATCATGAAATTAAAATCGAAATTGTTAGTCATGATGGCAGTAACAGGAATGATGATGATAGGGAGTGTGACAGCGATGGCACAAGAAACAAATCAGACGGAATATAAAGTAGTCAATGCACGGCACGAAGGACCAAATAAAATTGTCAAGGAAAATCTGAAATTGACTCAGGAATGGGACAAGACGTTCAAACAGAGTGACAAAGTCAATCATCAGAAAGTGACTTTTGTCAACCGCTATGGTATTACCCTGGCAGCCGATATGTACACTCCAAAAGGTGTCAAAGGCAAGATGCCGGCTCTGGCCGTGGCAGGTCCCTTTGGCGGCGTCAAGGAACAGGCATCGGGCTTATATGCTCAGACCATGGCCGAAAAGGGCTTCGTGACCGTCGCTTTTGACCCGTCCTTTACGGGGGAAAGTGGTGGTACGCCACGCTATGTCGCATCCTCTGACATCAGTACGGAAGATTTCTCGGCGGCCGTTGATTTCCTTTCGACGCAGGATACTGTAGATCCCAACCGCGTCGGCCTCATCGGCATCTGCGGTTTCGGTGGCTTTGCCCTCAATGCGGCAGCTAATGATACGCGCATCAAAGCGACTGTTGCATCGACTATGTACGATATGAGCCGTGTTACAGCCAACGGCTATTTCGACTATGAAAAAGATGCCGATACGCTGCAGAAAGAACGGATGGCAACGCGCAAAGCCATCAGCGACCAGCGGACTATCGACTATAAGAACGGTTACTATAAACGGGCCGGCGGTGTTCCTGATACCCTTCCGGCTGATGCACCGTGGTTCGTTAAGGATTATTACAATTACTATAAGACGACGCGCGGCTATCATCCCCGTTCTCTCAATTCCAACGGCGGATGGAATGTCACGTCGGCTATGGGCCTCATTTCTGACCCGATTTTGCAGAACCTCGGCGAAGTACAGAGTGCTGTCCTGGTCATCCACGGTGAAAAGGCTCATTCCCGTTACTTTGGGGAAGATGCCTTCAAACGCCTTAAAGGGGATAATAAGGAACTCCTTATCGTACCCGGTGCGACCCACACGGATCTTTACGACCAGATGGACAAGATTCCCTTCGACAAGATGGCCGAGTTCTTCCATACGTATTTAAAATGATATTTAAAAACTGCCCTATGGAGCAATCGATGCTTTATAGGGCAGTCCGTTTTTATGCGTTCTTGTGTTTTGCAGATTGTAAATAGTTTGCTTGTTCAGGCACTGGTTATTTTGGAAATTTCCTGTTTCAGGAGCCCGATAAAGGCCTGCGTTCCTTTGGAAAATAATTGAAAACGCTTCCAAACGATGAACAGCCTGTCTTCCAGAGATGGATTGAACAGCCGGAAGCAGAGCGCCGGGTCTTCCGGCGACAGGCGGATGATTTTTTCCAGCATGATGCAGGAACCCAGCCCTTCGCTGACCATGAGAGACGCATTATAGGCCAGATTATAGGTGGCACTGACGTGCAGGTCGGCAAAAGGCTTTTGTATCCATATCTGCAAGGCATCTCCGTGTATATCACCTTGCAGAACCTGGTTGGATACGATGAGCTTTTCTTTCCACAAATCCTGGGGAGTAATGGTTTCTTTTTGAGATAAGGGGTTATCACGGCGCAACAGGATACCCCAATGGTCTGTCGCCGGACAGGGCAGGACTTCGTACTTTTCCGTATCGACATGACCATATATAAGGGCCATGTCAATCAATCCTTTATCAAGGAGCTCCATCATGGCCGGCCTGTCACCGCTGGTGATGTCGAAGTGAAGGGCAGGATACTGAGTTTGCAGTATATGAGCCGTCCTCATAATAAACCGGACGCTGTCCGATTCGGCAGAACCTATGTGGATGTGGCCATTCAGCTCCGTATCATCACTGCGCAGTTCCTGTTCCGTATTACTGGCCAGGGACAGGATTTCTTCAGCCTGTTTCTTCAGGAACAAGCCGTCTTCGGTCAGGGTGATGCGCCGTGGACCGCGGATCATCAGTTCTTTGCCCAGCATATCTTCCATGTCGCGCAGCTGCCGCGACAGCGTCGGCTGGGACAGGTGCAGGGCTTCGGCGGCGCGGGTGATACTTTCCTCGCGGGCAACGGTGAGAAAATAATTGAGTACCCGTAAATCCAACATAGCAATTCAGTCCTTTCTTTGCCGGTACATGCGGCTGTTTAAGCTTTTTAGTTACAGTATACGACCCTTTATTATTTTTTTGCAATACTATGGTATGGCGGTATGACAGGTATGGCGGTATGACATGTCAGAATGAAAATTTCCTATAAAAAATGACTTTATAATTGCTTGAAAAAGTGGGAAAGACGTTGATATATGCTAGTGTTGAACCGATATTTATGATACAATGTGAGAGTATTATATTGTAATAGCGAGGAGCGACACTATATGGGTACTGAAATTGCAAAAAACTTTATTGAAAATTTCATTGATGAAGACTTCAAATCCAATAGATACGGACAGCGTTTTGTGACACGGTTTCCTCCTGAACCGAATGGATATCTGCATATCGGCCATGCCAAATCGATATGCCTGAATTTCGGGCTGGCCCAGAAATATGGCGGCATTACGAATCTGCGTTTTGACGATACGAATCCGACAAAAGAAACTGTCGAATACGTCGATAATATCATGAATGACGTAAAATGGCTGGGCTTCGACTGGGGCGACCGCTTGTACTTTACATCGGATTATTTTGACATCCTGTACAACTACGCCATCAAGTTAATCAAGTTGGGTAAGGCCTATGTCGATGATTTGTCGAAGGAAGAAATCAAGGAATATCGTGGCACCTTCAATACGCCAGGCAAGGAAAGCCCGTACCGTAACCGCAGCGTCGAAGAAAACCTGCGCCTTTTTGAAGAAATGAAGGCCGGGAAATATGCCGATGGCGAAAAGGTCCTGCGTGCCAAAATCGACATGGCAAGCCCAAATATCAACATGCGTGACCCTGTCATTTATCGTATTTTCCATGCATCCCACCACCGTACAGGCGACAAATGGTGCATTTATCCTATGTACGATTTTGCCCATCCTGTTTCCGATGCGATAGAACGGGTAACTCATTCTATCTGCACCCTGGAATATGAAGACCACCGTCCTCTCTATGAATGGTGTATTCAGGACTGGGAAGACCCGGAAGGCCAGCTGCCCCGTCAGATTGAATTTGCCCGCCTCAATGTGACCAAGATGGTCATGAGCAAACGTAAGCTCCGTGTCCTCGTCGAAAAGGGTATTGTCAGCGGCTGGGATGATCCCCGTATGCCGACCATTGCCGGTATCCGCCGTCGTGGCTATACACCGGAATCCATCCGTGATTTCTGCGACCGCATCGGTGTGGCAAAAGCCGACAGCGTCGTCGATATTTCCCTCCTCGAATACTGCATCCGTGAAGATCTGAAGCTCAAGGCTCCGCGCATCATGACCGTCATCGACCCCATTAAAGTCGTTATTACGGATTATCCTGATGGCAAGACTGAAACCATTACGGCAGAAAATAACCAGGAAAATGAAGCCATGGGTACGCGTCAGATGACGTTCAGCAAAAACATCTATATTGACCGCAAAGACTTCATGGAAGAACCGGTAAAGAAATTCTTCCGCCTGGCTCCGGGCAGGGAAGTGCGCCTTAAATATGCATATATCATCAAATGCGAAGAAGTCATCAAAGATGCTGATGGCAATATCGTAGAAATCCATTGCAGTCATGATCCGGAAAGCATGAGCGGTACCGGCAAAAATGCCAATCGCAAGGTTAAAGGGACACTTCACTGGGTCAATGCTGATGATGCTGTCGATATCGAAACGCGGGTCTATGACTATCTGCTCAAAGATGCCGATACCGACGATGAAGAAGAAACGGACAGCAAGGATTTCCTCTCCCAGATCAATCCGCACAGCCTCGATGTGTATCACAGCAAGGCTGAAGCCTGCATCAAACAGTATAAAGCAGGCGACCACTTCCAGTTCCTGCGTGAAGGATATTTTGTCATCGATCCCGATACGACAGAAGACCATATCGTCGTAAACCGTATCGTCGGCTTGCGGGATACATGGGCCAAGATGCAGAAGAAAAATAAATAAGAAACGGTAAGATTAAAATAAAGTGAGAAAATGGGCCGCCTTTTTTCAGTATATTAAAATTAACTGAGAAAGCCGGCCTTTTTCTGTCTTATCATTGCGCTGTGAAGGCAATAACGGTATAATGAAGTCCGTAGCTACTGCAGAGGAGATGTACATATGAAAGTATTAGGTACACATAGTGTCCTGCTTTTTATTTTATTTATCGTCGTCGGCGGTATCCTGGGAGGCATCCTGGGAGAACTGCTGTCCCACGTCAGCTTCGGCAGTCTCATGCCTTTGCTGTCCCAGCATTATGAAATTTTTAATATCCAGAACGTTAATTTGAACTTATATGTCATGCAGATTCAGTTCGGCATTCATTTTGCCCCCAATCTGCTGAGTATTCTTGGCATTATTCTGGCGTTTCTTATTTTCCGCCGGTTATAATCGTATATAAGGAGGTTTTTGTTATGCTAATTCTGGCTTCCGCTTCGCCAAGGCGCCGGGAACTGCTGTCCCAGATTGGTGTGGCCTATATGGTCAATCCCAGCACCTATGAAGAAGATGTACCCAAAAAGAAGGATCCCGCGAAATTTGTCCTGGCCCAGGCACTGGGCAAAGCCAATGATGTATCGGCAAAATATCCGGGCCAGTGGGTACTGGGTGCCGATACGGTTGTGGCCCTCGATGGGGAAATCCTGGGCAAGCCGAAACATGAAAAAGATGCTATTCGCATGCTCCAGGAGCTGTCCGACCGGAAACATTCCGTATTTACGGGGATGGCACTGGTACGGGGTAAAAAGGCTTACACGAAAGTGGTGGAAACCAAGGTCTGGTTCCGGAAGTTAAAAGACAGTGAAATCAAACGCTATGTCAGCTCCGGTGAACCGTTGGACAAGGCCGGTGCTTACGGTATCCAGGGAAAGGCGGCTGTTTTCGTTGAAAAAATCAATGGTTCTTATACGAATGTAGTCGGCCTGCCCCTGTCCCAGGTCTACACGATGCTCCAGAAGGCAAAAATCATCGAATGACTTGTCTCAAAGAACTGTCATCGCGGGAAAAACCACGGGAAAAACTGATCCAGCACGGCGCACGCATGCTGACCGATCCAGAGCTTTTGGCAATTCTCCTGCGGACCGGCACACGGGGTTGCTCTGTTCTGGATGTGGCCCGCAGCCTGATGTCATCCCTGCCGGGAAGCAACCTGGGCTGCCTCGGTGAAATTACCCTGAATGAGTTATGCCGTATCCGCGGTATCGGCCCGGATAAAGCCGTCACTCTCTGTGCGGCTGTAGAGCTCGGCCGGCGCATCGTCCGCTGCCGGGTACGCCGCGATAATCCCGATTTCAGTTCTCCCCAGGTCATCGCTGAATACGTTATGGAAGACATGCGCTTTCTGCCGCAAGAACGGTTTGCTGCCGTATACCTTTCGACGAAAAACCAGCTCCTGCGCGTCCAGACTCTGACGGTAGGGACAATCAATGCCAGCCTGGCCAAGGCCAGGGATGTGTTCCGCTATGCCCTGCAGTGCAATGCGGCAGCCGTAGTACTGCTGCATAATCATCCCAGTGGCAATCCCGAACCGAGCCAGGAAGATATAGACGTTACACGGCGCCTGGTACAGGCCGGTGATGTCATGGAAATTCCCGTCCTGGACCACATCATCATCGGCGACGGCGTATTTGTCAGCCTGTGTGAGCGTGGCTATTTGTAAGATGACCAGACAATGTATGCATATGCAATATGAATCAGCATCCGTTTACGGATGCTTTTATTTTACCTATTTTTTTATAAAATAATAAACATTATTTCTTGATAAATTCATGTGACCGTGAGATAATATATATAAAATAAATACATAAGTAATCCGGCTAAGATAAAGGAGGAGTGTTGTATGAATATCGTAGTACTGATCAAACAAGTACCGGCTGTTTCAGATATCCAGATTGACAGTCAGAATCATAATCTGGTTCGTGTGGGAGCGCCGACTATGCTGAACCCTGTAGACAAAAATGCTATTGAAGCGGCCCTTGCCATAAAAGAAACTTTGGGTGGTACAGTGACCCTGGTTTCTATGGGGACGGCTATGGCCAGTGAAGCCTTGCGGGAAGGTGTGTCTATGGGAGCCGATGGCGGCGTCCTCCTGTCTGACGAACGGATGGCCGGATCGGATACGCTGGCGACAGGGAAAATTCTCGCTCTGGCCATCAAAAAGCTGGCACCCGTCGATCTGGTCCTGACAGGAAAACAATCGGCCGACGGCGATACGGGACAAATTCCACCGGCTATTGCAGAACATCTGGGATTTAATCTCATTACCTATGCGGAAAGTCTCACCGCAGAAGACGGCGTAGTCCGGGCAACGCGTAAGAATCGCGGCGGAATGGAAACGGTAGAAGCGGCGCTTCCGGCAGTCTGCTCAGTCATGGAATCGATGAATGTGCCCCGTTCTCCCAGTATCCGCAACAAAATGAAAGCAAAGAAGGCCGTCTTTGATGTCTGGCGGCTGGAAGATATCGGTCTTGACCCGGCCGAATCGGGCAGTGCCGGCTCGGCAACAGATGTCACCGAATTATTTGCGCCGGAAAAACATGCTGTCGGCATCATGGTTGATGGCAATACGGCCGAAGAAGCTGTCCTGAAACTGATGGCAGATATGAAAGCGAAAAAACTGATATAAGGAGGCGCAGGGTTATGGAAAAGAAACACAATATCTGGGTGTATATAGAATTGGTAGATGGAAAACCGTCACAGCTCAGCCTGGAACTACTGGGAAAAGGCCGGGAGCTGGCTGACAGCAGAAACAAAGCCCTGATGGCGCTCCTCGTGGGAAACGGGGCAGAAGAAGCTGCCTCTGAAGTTATCGGCTATGGTGCCGATATAGCGGTTGTAGTCAGCCGTGAGGAACTGGAATCGTTTAATGCTTCTTTGTATACGGAAACGGTCCAGCAGATCCTGACCAAATACGAAGCCAGCGCCATGCTGATCGGTGCATCTCCCGATGGCCGTGATTTGGGCGGACGGCTCTCTGCCGCTATGAATCTGGGCCTCGTTGCTGACTGCATCGATTGCCGGTACGAAGGGGATGACGACAGCCTGACCTGGATACGGCCGGCTTATACAGGAAAATTATTTGTCAAGATCCTGACGACGACGCGGCCCCAGCTGGCGACTATCGGCGAACGGATTTTCCGGGGAAATACGTTTGACAGCAGCCGGACCGGAGAAATTATTAAAGAAGATATGGCTCCTGGTACGCGCACGGCCTCCCAGAAGGTGACAGCCTTTGAAAGCCTGCCTCCTCTCGATGAAACTCTGACTATTGAGACGGCTGACCTGGTCGTTGGCGCAGGCCGGGGTGTAGGAGATGAAGAAGGATTGAAACAGGTGGCTGATTTCGCAGCTTCCATCGGCGCTCCCTTAGGCGTTTCCAAACCGCTTGTCGATAACGGCTGGATGCCCCATGATGCCCAGATTGGCGTGACAGGCAAAAAAATCGCTCCTAAGATTTATATTGCCCTGGGAATTTCCGGTGCCATCCAGCATCAGCTGGGGCTGAAAGAAGCGGAATTGATTATAGCAGTCAATACCGATCCCAATGCACCTATCTTCAAATTTGCCAACTATGGTATCGTAGGTAATTTATTTGAAGTCATGCCTGTCCTTCAGCGGGAAATCAAAAAATTGCAGGCCAAATAAACCCTTGTATTCCATCAAGGCCGGGAAACGCTGTCATGTAGCGGTCCTGGCCTTGTTTTCTCGACTGGCTATTGCACTTCCGGCTGATATTTGACATAATTAACAATAACCTTATAATTGGTTTATCTTTTGTTTACCATTTTCGTATAGTATAAAGGAGTCATATGAGACCATACGCCAAATTATATCTGACCCGCAAAGGAGAACGGGCTGCCCGCAGCGGCCATCCCTGGGTCTATGGAGAAGAAGTGACCCATGTCGATGGGCAATACAAGACGGGGGACCTGGTAGATGTCCTCAGTGAAAAAGGAAAATACCTGGGAACGGGATTTGCCAATGATATTTCTAAAATCCGCGTCCGCATCGTATCGCATAATGCTAACGACCGTTTCGATGAAGCCTTCTGGCAGCGCCGTGTCCAGTATGCGTTGGCGTACCGCCGGACGGTAATGGGAGAAAAGGATTTTGCCTGCTGCCGTCTTATTTTTGGCGATGCCGACGAAATGCCGGGCCTGACTGTAGACCGCTACAATGACCTGCTTGTGGCTCAAACGCTTTGCTATGGCATGGATGTAGTAAAACCGGTTATCTTCAAGGCACTGACTGAACAGCTGCGCCTTATGGGAGTCACTGTGCGTGGCATTTACGAACGTAACGATGTCCGCGTCCGTGAACTGGATGGGATGGAGCAGTATAAAGGCTGGTACCGTGCACCTTATCTGCCGGAACCGGGCAGTGTGCTTACGACCATCGATGAAAACGGTATATTATATGACGTGGACGTAGAAAACGGACAGAAAACGGGATTTTTCCTCGACCAGAAATATAACCGGCTGGCTGTAGCCAAAATTGCAACAGGTCATCATGTGCTGGATTGCTTCACTCATACTGGTGCCTTTGCCCTAAATGCTGCCAGAGGCGGCGCGGCAAGTGTTACGGCCGTCGATATATCAGACGAAGCCGTTGCCATGACCCGGGAAAATATCCGCCGCAACGGACTGGAAGACAAGGTTACGGCCCGGCAGGCCAACGTGTTTGACCTCCTGACGGATCTGGCAGACCATAAGAATCATGACTATGATTTCATCATTCTCGATCCTCCTGCTTTCACTAAATCGGGCCATACGGTGCGCAACGCTATCCGGGGCTATAAGGAAATCAATCTGAAGGCCATGAAGCTGCTGCCCCGGGGCGGGTATCTGGCTACTTGTTCGTGCTCCCATTTCATGCGCGATGATTTATTCCGGTCTATGCTGGCCGATGCGGCTTCCGATGCCGGTGTTTATCTGCGCCAGATTGAAGCTCGCCAGCAGTCTCCGGACCATCCCATTCTCTGGAATGTACCAGAAACGAATTATTTGAAGTTCTATTTATTTCAGGTCGTCTGACACACATGCATCTGGCGAGGCTGACGCCGCCAGTCAAGTATGGTATAATAAAACAGCAGATTTGGCCTACTATTACTGAATGAAATAAAGGAGAGGGTTCCATGAATTTCAGAAGTACTCGTTCTCAAGAAACAGTTACTCCGTCCTATGCCTTATTACATGGCCTGGCCCGGGATGGCGGGCTTTATGTCCCGGAAACATTCCCGGAACAGGTATTATCCTATACAGACCTGAAGGAAAAATCGTATCAGGAAATCGCCGATGCCGTGTTATCGTACTTTTTTACGAATTTTACTCCCAAAGTACGGCAGAAAATGATTGATGCCGCTTACAATGACCAGACATTCCGTGATGACCGCATCGTGCCTCTCCATTCGATTGACACGGACCTTTCTATTGCGGAACTGTACCATGGCCGCACGCTGGCCTTCAAAGATCTGGCCTTATCCCTGTTTCCCTATTTACTGACGGCAGCCAAGGTGCAGGAAGAAGAAAAACGGGATATTCTTATCCTCACTGCAACCAGTGGTGATACGGGAAAAGCAGCTCTCGAAGGGTTCAAGGATGTAAATGGCACGAATATCATGGTCTTCTATCCTAGCGATGGCGTCAGCCCCATGCAGAAACAGCAGATGCAGAAACAGGAAGGCCGGAACGTCCGTGTCAGCGCTATCCACGGGAATTTTGACGATGCCCAGAGCTTTTTGAAACGGGTCTTTACAAGCGAAGAAGTCAATGCCTATGCCCATGATCATGGCGTGCTCTTTTCCAGTGCCAATTCCATCAACATCGGCCGCCTCTTCCCGCAGATTGCCTATTATGTCTCTACATGGGTACGCCTCGTAGATGATGGCGTCATCGGTCCCGATGAATCGTTTGATGTCGTCGTGCCTACAGGAAATTTCGGCAATATCCTGGCTGGCTGGTTTGCCAAAAAGATGGGGGCTCATATCGGGCGGCTCATCTGTGCATCCAACCGCAATAAGGTCCTCTCGGATTTCTTTGAAACCGGTGTTTATGATATGAACCGCGATTTCTATACGACGGACAGCCCGTCCATGGATATCCTTCTTTCCAGTAATTTCGAACGCTTCCTGTTTTACGTTGCAAAGGGCGATTGCCAGCGCGTGGCCCAGTGGGAAAAGGATTTACAGGAAACGGGGAAGATGGCCGTAAATGCAGCGGAACTGGCATGGCTGCAGCAGGAATTCTGTGGCGGCTGGATCGACGATGACGAAACAGAAGCGGTCATCAATCACGTATATAATGATTTTGGCTATCTTTTGGATCCCCATACGGCTGTTGCCTATGGCGTGTATCTGAACCGCCACAAGCAGGGAATGGACCAGGGGCGTCATACGGTCATCATGTCTACGGCCCATCCGTACAAATTCCCACCAGTCATCTGCAAGGCCCTGGCATTGCCGTCCAGTGACGATCCGTTTACCATGCTCCAGTCTATCAGTAGCCTGACCGGCATCGCCCTGCCGGAACCGCTGGCCGCATTGCAGCAGAAGCCGGTCCGTTTTGCAGACACTATTGAAAAAGAAGATATGAAGCAGGCGGTATTGTCCTTTATTGACGATATCAGCAAGAAGCAATAGAAAAGAGGCGCTCTGGTTTTATATGAATAAAGGCGTTGTGTATGCCATTTTATCAGCTCTGGCGTTCAGCATTCAGAATGTCATAGTCAAGGAGTTGTCGTATACCATGAGCACTGGGGAAATCGCGTTTTTCCGCGGTTTTCTCAGTGCTGTTCTTATCCTGGGACTGATGCGTGTCAATCACGTCCATTTGTCTCACGAAGACCGGCCGACGCTCTGGCTGCGCGGCATCCTGGGTGGTACGGGGATGATATGCATTTTTTATGCCCTCCGGGGCATGCCGCTGGCAGACGTTTCCATTATTTCCCAGTTATCGGCATTTTTTGTCATGCTCTTTGCGGCGATTTTCCTGAAAGAAGTATTGCCGAAAGGTGCGAAACTCCCTCTTGTCGTCATTTTTGCCGGCGGTTGTCTCGTCGTCCGGCCATGGAATTTTGATTCCTTTAATGTATATTCTCTGTTTGCTCTGGCCCAGGCCGTGTTTGCTGCCGGTGCTTATACGACAGTGAGTAAACTGACCGATTCAGGGAAGCATCATCCCTATGAAATCGTGTTGTATTTCCTGGTCTGTGCGGCCCTGTCGGGAGCTGTGCTCATGATACTGGGCGGCGGTTTCCTCGTTCCCAATCTGCAGGAATGGGGCTGGTATATTGCTCTGGGACTGATTACGGTCATTGCCCAGATCTGGATGACCGATGCCTATGCTATGGCTAATCCGGTCGTCGTCAGTTTTGTATCGTATATCGGCGTTTTTTTCAATGCCCTCTGGGGATTTGTCATTTTCCGGGAAATGCTGACCCTGCTCACCGTGGCAGGCGGCGCTTTAATTATTGGTGGTTCCATGTACCTGACGAAGCTCAAGCATGACCGGATTGCCGAAATGGCAGCTGTCAGGGAACGGAATACAAAAAAAGAAGTATGAGGACTATGAAAATAAACGAAACGCATGTAAAAATCGGCTTTTTTGGCATGCTTCTCGTCGTACTGGCTGGTATCCATCTGGCTATTCCTGATTTTTACCGTACAGTCTGGGCCCTTTCGACGAGCGGCAATATGCAGGGAACTATAGCCTATTTACGGTCTTTCGGCATCTGGGCTGTAGCTGTCAGTATGATCATTGATATTGTCATCAACATCGTAGGCTTTTTGCCATCCATCTTTATTTCGACGGCAAACGGCGTCGTATTCGGCGTGTTCCAGGGAACCCTCGTTTCCTGGATTGCCGAAACAATCGGTGTCATTATCAGTTTCTTCTTCATGCGGACTCTTTTCCGTAGCAAGGCAAAAAAAGTCATAGAAAAGAGTAAAATGCTCAGCAAACTGGATCATTACAGTACGTGGCAGGCCATGACCATAGCCCGTGCTGTTCCGTATTCGCCCAATGGGCTGGTGACAGCCCTGGGAGCCCTGAGTCACATCAGCTACCGCGATTATATCCTGGGATGTTTTATCGGCAAGCTCCCATCCGTAGCTTGTGAAGTGTTTGTAGGGCACGATGTGGTCATGTTCGAAGACCACACCATGCGCCTCACCATACTGATTATTGCCATTACAGTGATTTATGGAGGACTCTGGTACTGGCACCGCCGCCAGCGGGCGAAAAAAGTACTCCGCAAAATCTCGGAAGATCTCGATAAAGAAAATCTCAATAAAGAAAAATAAAGAGGCTATCGCATTAGGTAAAAGGATACGTAATGCGATAGCCTCTGTTTTGCGTTTGATGCTCAAAGTCTGACGTATAATGTGGAATCTGAAATGTTATTCCTCATCCGGTTCGTCTATAGCCAGTTCATCCGGTGTCGTGCAGAAGGTAAAGTCCGGATTCCGTTCGACGATCCAGTTGGTCTGCCATTCGTTGGCAATGAGCAGCACGACGCGCTGCTTATGGTCTTTGACGATCATGGCACTGTCGATATTTTTCAGTTCCTTATAGTCGTGGCCATTGGTCTGAATCCAGCGGGCTACGGTGTATGGCAGGGTATTCATTTCCAGATCGACACCGTATTCGTGTTTCAACCGGTATTCCAGGACTTCAAACTGCAACTGGCCAACGGCTCCTACGATATAGCTTTCCATGGAACCGAGGTTTTCGTAAATCTGTACGGCTCCTTCCTGGGCCAGCTGGGTCATGCCTTTCAGAAACTGTTTGCGCTTCATAGAGTCTTTGGCACGGATCCGGGCGAACAGTTCTGGTGGGAACGTCGGAAAATCTCTGAAGGTGACCTTCTTTTTCCCCGAGTACAGCGTATCGCCAACGCCCATGGTGCCATTGTCAAATACGCCGATAATGTCTCCGGGATAGGCTTCTTCGACGATGGTCCGTTCTGTTGCCAGGAATTGCTGGGGCTGCATGAGACGCAGTGTCTTCCCGGACTGGCGATGGGTTACGGTCATGCCTTTTTCGAACTGCCCGGAGCAGATGCGCATGAATACGATGCGGTCATGATGCTGGGGATTCATATTGGCCTGAATCTTGAATACGAAGGACGTAAACTGATCGGACGTCGGTTCGACGATGCCTTCGGCACAGGGACGGGGCTGGGGTGGCGGAGCAAGACGCAGGAATTCTTCCAGGAACGGTTTGACGCCGAAATTGGTCATGGCTGAACCGAAGAACATCGGTGTCAGCTGGCCGTTCTTTACTTTTTCCATATCAAATTCGTCACCGGCCATATCGAGGAGTTCAATGTCGTCGATAAGCCCCTGATGTACGTCGTCGTCGAGAAGTTCCTTGAATATAGGATCATCGGCAGAGCCTTTGGTCGATGCCAGTTTGCGCTGGCCGTGAGATGTATCTTTTTCAAAGAGTTCGATGGATGCCGTCGTCCGGTCGTAGATGCCCTGATAATTGCCATTGAGGCCGATAGGCCAGTTCATGGGATAGGCATGGATGCCCAGGATGTTTTCGATTTCATCCATCAGGTCGAAGGGATTGCGGCCAAAGTGATCGATTTTATTGACAAAGGTAAAGATGGGGATGCCCCGTTCCTTACAGACCCGGAACAGCTTCTTCGTCTGGGCTTCAACGCCCTTGGCAACATCGATAAGCATGACGGCGCTGTCAGCGGCCATGAGCGTGCGGTACGTATCTTCACTAAAATCCTGATGACCCGGTGTATCGAGAATATTGATATGATGGCCTTCGTAATCGAATTGAAGAACTGAACTGGTAACTGAAATCCCACGCTGCTTTTCGATTTCCATCCAGTCTGATACGGCGTGTTTTGCTGTTTTTCTGGCTTTGACAGAACCGGCCAGATGTATGGCACCTCCGTAGAGGAGCAGTTTTTCAGTCAATGTCGTCTTGCCAGCATCAGGGTGCGAGATGATGGCAAAGGTACGGCGGTTATTTACTTCATCCACTAATGACATGTTCCACCTCATGAATTCGAATAATCAAAAAATACAGTACATACTATTATACTAAGAAAAATGTCGTTCGTAAACAGCGAAACGAGGAGAAAAGTCCAGTGAATCTGTTTTCTTCCGATTGATACAAAGTGTTTTATGCTCTGCAGGACAGAGACGGGACTTTTTTGGTATAATAAAAGTGTAGAGCTGTTAACAATACGGCGATGCACGTTTTCTGCTACTGCCGGAGGTGTATGGCGATGACTACCAGACCGTTGGCCTTAACTCGTGAAGATTTTATGGCGATTACCGATGCAGTGTACTGTATCCTCATACTGGTAAATGAAAAAGGAACTCCCGTATACTGGAATGGCGCTGCCTGTGACCTTGAACGGCGGCTGCCCGGTTCTTGCCGGGAAATCATAAAAAAGCTGGGAGAAACCGTAGATGTCGTTCATTGTGAAGGACGCTATGTGGTGACAGCTGCATCCCGCGATTTTATCTGCCATATACGTCCCTGGCAGATACAACAGCATCGCCGGGGCAGTATTCTCATCGTCCACGAATCGTGCGTATCTTCCTGTGCCGTCCAGGAGCTGAATGTCGTGCGCGATGTCGTTGAGGAAATCGATGCTGTGCTCGAAGCCGGTTCGACGGGGCTTCTGGTGCTTGATTCCCGTGGCATGATAAAACGGGTCAATCACCGTTTTGAATCCCTATATGGACTGGACCGGAAAACCATACTGGGCAAGTCCATAAAGACGATAATGAAAGAAACACAGATTCCCCAGGAACTGCTGGACAAAGCCCTTCATCAACAGGAGCACGGCATCTCTCTCGTAGAATATAAAGGGCGGAAACTCGTCTATACGGCTACCCCCGGACTGGACCGCAATCATCAGATGCGCTGTCTCGTCGTAGATATCCAGGATGTATCGGCATGGAAGATTTTGTGGGAGAAATTTAAAGAACAGCGGAAGCACATGAATGAATTTATCCGCAAAGTCGCCGTACTGAGCAGTCATTCTGAGGATATGGTCATCGGCCGCAGCCAGGCGATGCAGAAGGTCATGCATCTCATCGAAGTCGTTTCCGATGTCGATTCGACGGTGCTGATTACGGGAGAATCGGGGACGGGAAAGGAAGTCGTCGTCAATGAAATCTATCATCGCAGCCGGCGGAGGGATAAGCCATTCCTGAAGATTAACTGCGGTGCCATTCCCGAGGAACTCTTTGAATCAGAACTGTTCGGCTATGAGAGCGGTGCCTTTACCGGGGCCAGGCGGCAGGGAAAGGCCGGCTTTTTTGAACTGGCGGACCAGGGCATTCTCCTGCTCGATGAAATAGGAGAGCTGAGTCTGGCAGCCCAGGCCAAGCTGCTGCGGGTCATACAGAATCAGGAAGTACAGCGTATCGGCGCTGCCCGGTCTATCCATGTCGATGTCCGTCTTATTGCTGCGACGAACCGGAACTTGTGGGACATGGTACAGCAGGGGACGTTCCGGAGCGACTTGTATTACCGGCTTCACGTCATCCATATCCACATTCCGCCGCTGCGGGAACGGCGGGAGGACATCATACCGCTGGCCACGCAGTTTCTCCATACGTTCAATGCGAAATATGAAAAGCATAAAGTACTGACGCCGGCACTCTGCCGTCTCCTCATGGTACAGGACTGGCCCGGCAATATCAGGGAACTGGAAAATGCCATTGAAACACTGGTCATATTGACCGAAGGGGATGACCTGCAACCAGAAGATTTCATCAGTCAGATCCAGATGGAAGAGAGTGAAGCTATTGTCACTATCCGCCGCCTGGCTCCATGGAATCAGACCATGGCCGAAGTGGAACGGAAAATATTGCAGATGACAGCGGACCAGTGTCATTCGACACGGGCTATGGCAGATATTCTGCATATTGATCAGTCTACTATATCCCGGAAAATGCAGAAATACTGGCTGTCTCTGGGAAGAAAAAAGTGAGCTGTTCTGGCTGACGTCAGGGTATTGATGCAGCATTGCATAGTTTCTGATGCAATGCTGCATCAGAAAGCCTGTTTTGTACAGGGCATTTTGTCACAGTCCGGGCACTATTTCTGAAAAAGCGTTTCCTGATGATGCAGAATGACATCATCGGGAAACGCCTCTTTTTGCCTATGCCGGAATGGAGGCATTCCATGCCGGTCTTTTGTTTATTCATAACTGGTACGATTATTTCATATATATTTACAGAGGGAGAGGAAAGGGTATCCTGTCCCGGGTCATGCTGAATGGAGAGAAGAGGAGGCGGACATGATGAATCAATGGCAGCGCATATACAAAGAAAAAAAGATGACGGCTGAATCCATGGCCAGGCAGTTCAAACAGGGCGATGTCTGTGTCAGCACAGGGCAGGTGGCGGAACCGACAGGGATTCTCCAGGCACTGGCTGCATATGCACCTGAACTGGAATTGGAACATATCCGCCACTGTGTACTCCTTCCTCTCCGGCAACAGGAGTACATGAAACCCGGTATGGAGAAGTATATTTACCATATTTCTCATTTTGTCAGTGCCTTCGACAGGAATATGATCTGGGAAGGGCGGGGCGATTATATGCCGGCTCATTACAGCCAGGTGCCTCAGGTATGGACCAGTGTCCTGCCGGAACCGGATGTGTTTTATGCCACTGTGTCCCCTATGGATGAACATGGATATTTCAGTTTTGGAACGGCCGCTGATCTGAGCGAGGTACGGCATCATGCAGAAAAAGTGCTGATTGAGGTAAATCCCACCATGCCCAGGACCTTTGGGTCATTTATTCATGTCTCGGAAGTAGATGGCATATTGGAAAATGATACACCCATTACCGTGGTCGATCCGCCACCGGTCAGCGATACGGACCTTGCCATCGGACAGATGATTGCCGAAGAGATTCCCAATGGTGCCACCTTGCAGCTGGGAATCGGCGGAATACCAAATGCGGTAGCACAAAGTCTGCTTGATAAGCGGAATCTGGGCATACATAGCGAAATGTTTTGTGACAGCATGGTGGACCTGACTCTGGCCGGAGTCATCACCAATAGCCGTAAACGGATCCATCGCGGTACCTCTGTTGCGACCTTCACCTTTGCATCCCGCCGGACATACGATTTTATTGATAATAATCCGGGCGTCACCTTCCTGCCCGTTTCTTATGTCAATGATCCCCGCGTCATTGCCATGAATGATCAGGTCATTTCCATCAATTCGTGCATTGAAATCGACCTGTTTGGCCAGGTCTGTTCGGAAACGATGGGGACAAAGAACTATAGTGGGGTAGGCGGACAGGTCGATTTCATACGCGGGGCTGCTGCTTCTAAAGGCGGGAAATCGTTCCTCGCTTTTACGGCTACGGCCAAAAAAGGGACAGTATCCAAAATCAAACCGGTCCTGACAGAAGGGGCCTGTGTCAGCACGACGAGAAATGATGTCGATTATGTAGTCACTGAGTATGGCATGGCCCGACTGAAAGGCCTGACCTGCTCCCAGCGGGCCAGAGCGCTGATTGGCATTGCAGCTCCTGCTTTCCGGGAAGAATTAACAGAGGCTGCCAAAAAGATGCATATCATTGTGTGACATTGTGAATGGATAGGGAAGGAGGAATTGCTATGTTAATGACGAAAGAACAATTTCAAGCCAGTATCCGTGCCCGCAAACCGATGAATGTCTATTTCCTGGGCAAAAAGATTGAAGACCTGACGACATTCCCGCCACTGGCGGCCAGTTTCAATGCTATTTCCACTATTTATGACCTGCAGAGCCGTCCGGAATGGAAAGACCTGATTACTGTGCCATCCCATCTAAGCGGACAGCCGGTCAGTATTTACAATGCACCCCTGCGGTCCGCAGAAGATGCCAACCGAAAAACACGGGCTGCCCGGGCTCTTGCTGAAGTCGTCGGCTGCTGTACCCACCGCTGTACCGGTTCAGAAGCCTTTGCCGGGCTGGGACCTGCCTGCTATGACATGGATCACGATCTGGGAACCCGGTATTTTGACCGGTTCATGAAATTTCTCGACTATGTACAGCGTAACGACCTGACCTGTACGGTTACGGTGACCGATGTCAAAGGACTGCGCACGCTGGCTCCCCATGAGCAGCCTGATCCAGATATGTATGTCCACGTCAATGAAGTACGGGATGACGGCATTGTCATCAGCGGCTACAAATGCAATCAGACGGGCATTCTGTTCGCCCATGAAATCGTCATCGTCCCGACGACGAATATGCGGCCCGAAGATAAGGCATTTGCCCTGGCCTGTGCCGTGCCGGCTGATACGCCGGGCCTGACCTTTGTACTGGGCCGTACGCCACAGGATAAACGCTTCTTTGAAGTCGGAGGCGATATCGAAGGAATCGATCTTGGCAAAAAATATGCTGACCATCAGGCTCTGGTATACTTTGACCATGTATTTGTACCTAATGACCGCGTCTTTATGTGCGGCGAGACGAAATATGTCGGTCGCCTGCTGAGTTATTTTACCGCTGTACACCGGCTGACAGCTGGTGGATGCAAGGCCGGCGGCTGTTCGGCCTTGTGCGGGGCGGCCAGCCTCATTGCTGATATGATCGGCGTACAGAAAGCCGGACATATCCGCACGAAACTGACCCAGATGGCCATGACGGCCGAAACGGTATATGGTCTGTCACTGGCATCGGGTGTCGAAGGGTTCCAGCATCCCAGCGGCTTCTGGATTCCCAATCCGCTCATGTCCCATACCTGCAAGTATACGTGTACGCAGATGCCATTTGAAGCAGTGCGGCTGGCACGGGATATTCTGGCTGGCTTTGGGGAAACGGCACCGTCTGAACTGGATATGCGCAGCAAAGAAGTAGGGGAACTCTGTCAGAAAGCGTTTAATCCGGGCAATCCGGCTTATACGGCAATGGATCGTCTCCGGGCCGGCCGGTTTATCGAACATATGGCCCGCGGCTCCAACTGGACGGCTATGGCGCTTCATGGCGGAGGAAATCAGGAAGCGTCTACGGTCATGGCAAGGTCGTTTACGGACTGGGATTATCTGAAAAATCTCGTCCGGGCGGCGACGGGCATGGAAAAAGACCCGGCCAGAGTGGACGAAATCATCGGCACTATCGGCAGACGTCAGGGACGCATCTGTACCAACCGTGATCTGCCGCAGTCTGGTAACGAATAGCAGAAAGCGCGGGGAAGCTGCACCAAAAGGGCTCACTATAGTTCCTTTTGGTGCAGCTTCTTTTTGATAGAATGGACAAGGGGTGTCTTTAAAAAAAAATCGTTCTATGCTATAATGAAACGTCACTTGAACATTGCTTAATAAAAGGGCTTTAGGGATTTCTTTCTAAAGCCCCGTTTTCTATGAGGTCGTGTAACATGAATACTTTTTTTCAACGCATGAACGATGATGCCAATATTCAATCCAGCGCTGATTTGTTTATACAGCCCGGATGTCACAGCATATACGGCGTCGGCGGCTCGGTCAAAACGTCTTTTGCCTCCCGTGCTATTATGGCGGCAGGAAAGCCGGCCCTGATCATTGTGCCGTCGAAAGAACAGGAAACAGCGTGGCAAACGGATCTGCAGTTCTTTGCTCCGGAACTTCCCGTCTATACATTCCCCCTGGGTGACAGGGCGGTATTTTCGACGACGGCAAAAAGCATGGAACGGACGGCCCGGCAGATGGAAGTACTGGCGGCACTCTGCAGTCATGCCTTTTGTGCTGTCGTTGCGACAATTGAAGAATCGGCCCAGCCTGTAACAGCACCGGAACATGTCAATGCCGCCGCCTTTGATCTTTCAGCAGGACAGGATTACGAACGGGACACACTGCTCCGGCGGCTGTCAGAAGATGGGTATGAACGGGTGGATCTTGTTGAACGGCGGGGCCATTTTTCTGTGCGCGGCGACATTATCGATGTCTTTGCTGTCAACTACGAACAACCGCTGCGCCTGGAATTTTTCGGTGATACGCTGGAAAGCCTTCGTTTTTTTGATGCGGCAAGCCAGAAATCTCTCGACAAGACGGAGACCGTACGCATCCTGCCCTTTGCCCTGGACCAGTCCGGAGACAAAGAACATACGGTTCTGGATTACATGACTGACGGAATTATTATCTGGGATGAACCAAACCGCAGCCGGGAAAATCTGAAAAAATTCCTGAAAGAAAGCGCCGATTACAAAGACTGGCTCTGTTCGTGGCGGTCCCTGGCTAGTGCACAGCGTCCGGGTACACAGATTGTCCTGTCCCTTCTGGCCCAGTCCGTGCCGGATATGATGATGGATACATCATCGAGTTTCTCTGCCAAGGCTATGGCCAGTTTCCAGAAGCAGTTCGATCTGCTCCACGATGAACTTTTGCACTGGCTGGAAAGCGGCGATGCCGTACTGTTCGTCATGGGCAGCCGGCAGCGGATTGCGACACTGAAGAGCTGGTTTGCCCAGCATGGATTTTCTGTTATGCCATACAATGATACGGTGCCCCTTGAAAGTAAGCAGATTTATCTGGCAGAAGGAGAAATCCGTAATGGTTTCGAACTGCCTTATGCGAAACTGGTCGTCATATCCGAACGGGATATTTACGGCATGCAGAAGCACCGCCTGCGCCATCACGTGCAGAAAGGGCAGGAAATCAATGTATTTACGGACCTCAAAGCCGGGGACTACGTCGTCCATGAAGTCCACGGCATCGGCCGCTATGCCGGCATAAAAACGATAGAAATTGATGGCGTCCATAAAGATTATCTGGAAATCCATTATGCCGGGAAGGATATTTTGTATGTCCCGACAGACCAGCTCAACCTGCTGCAGCGTTATATCGGCAACGAAGGCGATACGCCGAAATTGCATAAGATGGGTGGCAGTGACTGGCAGAAAACCCGGGCCAAGGCACAGAAATCCATTACGGACCTGGCGGAAAAACTGGTGGCAGTCTATGCCAAGCGGGAAATCGTATCCGGCTTTGCGTTTCCGCCTGATACACCGTTTCAGAAGGAATTTGAAGACGCCTTTCCCTATGAAGAAACGGAAGATCAGCTGAAAGCTGTAGCGGAAATCAAAAAGAGCATGGAAAAGCCTTTTCCTATGGACTGTCTCGTCTGTGGCGATGTTGGTTTCGGCAAGACGGAAGTGGCTATGCGCGCTATATTCAAGGCTGTTATGGGAGGCAAACAAGTTGCCGTCCTCGTACCGACGACGGTCCTGGCCCAGCAGCATTTTCAGACTTTTACTGAACGGTTCCGCAATTTTGGCGTCAACTGCGATGTCCTCAACCGTTTCCGGTCACAGAAAGAGAAAAAGGATATCCTGCGCCGGACTCTCACGGGAGATATCGATGTCCTCATCGGGACCCACAGCCTGCTTAATAAACGGGTGAAGTTCAAAGATCTGGGACTGCTCGTCGTCGATGAAGAGCAGCGCTTTGGCGTGGCCCAGAAAGAAAAGTGGAAGGCCTGGGCCGCCCACATCGACGTGCTGACCCTGAGCGCGACGCCGATTCCCCGGACGCTCCATATGTCCCTGGTCAATCTGCGCCAGATGTGCGTCATCGAAACACCGCCAACGGACCGTTTCCCTGTCCAGACCTATGTCACCGAATACGATGCCCGTATTGTCCGCGATGCTGTCATGCGGGAAAAACACCGGGGCGGACAGGTGTTCTTTGTCTATAATATGGTCGATTCCATTGAAAAGATGAAAGACCAGCTCCAGGCCCTGCTGCCGGATTTGTCTATCGGGATTGCCCACGGGCAGATGGCAGGCGCTCTCCTGGAACAAGTCATGTTTGACTTTTACGAAGGACGCTATGATATCCTCTTGTGTTCCAGCCTCGTCGAAAACGGTCTCGATGTGGCCAATGCCAATACGATTATCATCTACGATGCCGACCATTTTGGGCTGTCCCAGTTATATCAGATGCGGGGACGCGTCGGCCGAAGCCACCGCATGGCTTATGCCTATTTCCTGTACCGCCGGGACAAAGTCCTGTCAGAAGTGGCAGAAAAACGTCTTCAGGCCATCAAAGAATTTACCGAACTGGGATCAGGATTTAAAATCGCCATGCGCGATCTGGAAATCCGCGGTGCCGGCAATCTCCTGGGACGGGAACAGCATGGCAATATTGCCAGCGTCGGCTTTGCCATGTACTGCAGTATGCTGGAAAAAGCCATCGCCAAGGCCCAGAAAGGGCAGAGCGATGAACTGCCACCGCCGGAAACGGTCATGGAAACCCATATTGATGCCTTCATCGACGATGCCTATATCAGTAACGGCGGCCAGAAGATAGAAATGTATCAGCGACTGGCGACTATTACCGATGAAAAAGAACTGGATGACCTGGAAAAAGAACTGCTGGACCGTTATGGCCGGCCTACCCATCCCGTGGAAACGCTGCTCCATGCGACGCGGATCCGCCTTACGGGACGTACTCTGGGACTTACGCTCATTGCCCAGAAACGGGATACGCTGGAACTGAAGTGGCGGAGCCTGCAGGATATGCCGCCGCTGGCCGGGCTGCCGACGACGCTGCGGCGCCGTTTCCGCACTGTGCCGGGTATACCGCTTATGCTGCGCGTGAGCCTTGCCGGGGCAGGAGATATACTGACTTTCCTGGATCAGATTTTTGCGTCTATCAGCACAGTGAGAAAGGGGAATTCCCTTGGCTAATGTTTCTTTCCTGCGTGGCGCCATGGTGCTTACCGTTGCAGGAATCGTCGTCAAAATCCTGGGAGGCGTGAACCGCATCCTTCTGTCCCGCCTCCTGGGCGGCGAGGGAATCGGCCTGTATCAGATGGCCTATCCCATGTATATTCTGCTGCTTAGTATTGTCGGTGCCGGCATCCCCATTGCCGTCTCCATCATGGTGGCCGAGCAGGCCGCCCGCGGCAATTATAGTGGTACGCGGCGGATTTTCCACGTTACACTGGCTTTTATGGCCGTCATCGCTCTTTTGTGCGGCCTTGGCATGGTACTGGGAGCCCGGGCACTTATTGCTACGGGACTTGTCAGTGATGAGCGGGCCTACTGGCCGCTGGTCGTACTGGCGCCGGCTCTGTCCCTGTCGGTCCTGACCTGCTGCTTTAGAGGCTATTTCCAGGGCCTGCAGCTCATGACGCCGACGGCCTTGTCTCAGATGGTGGACCAGTTCATCCGGGTATGCGTCATGCTTACCCTGGCCTGGATCCTGCTGCCGTACGGACTGGTGCCGGCTGCATCCGGTGCTGCTTTCGGCGCCGTCCCCGGCGCTGCAGCAGGGTTATGTGTCATTGCTGTGCTGTACATCCGGCACGAAAAAAAGGAACGGCTGGCCGATGAAGGGACATTTGTCCCGTTACGGGCCCTGTCCGTCATTAAACGCCTGATTGTCCTGGCCGTTCCGGTGGCGGCGGCCAATATGCTTCTTCCGGCCGTTGCCAGTATTGATTTATTCATCGTGCCGCGCCGCCTGATTGCTGCTGGATATACGGGCCATGAAGCAACGGCTCTGTTCGGCTATCTGTCCGGCATGGCTAACGGACTGGTGCAGCTGCCGGCCATCCTTACCATGGCGCTGGCAACGAGCCTCGTTCCGGCTGTCTCGGCAGCTTGTGCCAGTGGCAGAGGAGACCTGGTGCTGGCACGGACCCACACAGCCATGCGTATTGCCTGTGTGATTACCATACCGGCTTCACTGGGACTGGCCGTTCTGGCAGTACCCATTTCCCGGCTGCTCTATGCGACGCCGGCTGCCGGGCCATCTATCTGTGTCCTCGGTCTTTCCGTATTCCTCATCGGCCTGCAGCAGGTTACAGGCGGTCTCCTGCAGGGGCTGGGCCATACGGCGATTCCACTGTATAATATGGCCGCTGCGGCCGTCGTCAAAATCACCCTGAGCTGGTATCTGACGGCCCTGCCCTGGCTGGCTGAAGTAGGAGCTGCATGGGCGACTAATGCTGATCTTGCCATTGCTGCTGCCCTTAACCTGTATTTTGCCCGGCGGTACTGCCAGTATACTGTACAATGGCTGTATATCGGGAAACTGTTCCTGGCAGCAGCCGCTATGGCCGGTACGGCCTGGTTTGTCCATAAAGGATTATCGGCGGTTACACCGGATGCACTGGCCACTGTCGCCGCCATGGGGGTTGCGGCCATGATTTACCTGATCTGCCTTTTTGCCTTCCGTGCCGTCGATGCTGATGATGTGGCCAAAGTCCCTGTCGTCGGACATCGTATGTACCAGTGGGTAAAAAGGCTGGAGAAATGATATTGTAGAAAAGAGGCTGATTATGGGAACGATACATATTGTCGGACTGGGGCCGGGAGATGCCGGCCTGATTACACTGACGGCTTTCCGGCTCATGAAGGAAGCCCGGTGCCTGCTGCTGCGCACGGCGGTGCACCCATCTGTTTCTATGCTTGATGAAGCGCATATTGCCTACGAAGCCCTGGACCGTTTCTATGAACAGGGAGCTTCTTTTGAAAACGTATACCAGGGCATTACTGGTTATGTGCTGGACCAGGCAGCCGGCGGAGATGTCGTCTATGCTGTACCGGGCAGTCCGGTCGTAGCCGAACGGACCGTACTCATGCTGGAAAAACAGGGGGCAGAACGCCATATCCCGGTCGTAGTCCATCCGGGCATGAGCTTTCTTGAAGTCATGTATACCCGCCTGCGTTTTGATCCCGTAAATGGCGTAACCATCATCGACAGTTCCGATGCCGGTCAGGTACCGCGTGATATCTCTACGCCTCTCATCGTGACCCAGGTGTACGACCGCCATGTCGCATCGGATCTGAAACTCTCCCTGATGGATATCTACGGCGACGAATACGAAGCGCAGCTGGTATATCATGTCAGCCTGCCCGATGAATCCATACAGCCCATAAAACTTTATGAACTGGACCGCTGTAACCATATCGATCACCTGACCAGTCTCTTCCTGCCTGTACCACCGTTACAATCCCGTACCGGGGCTATGACGACAGAAGGGGAAGACCTGCCGGATGCAGAGATGCCTTTTGATATAGATCCTCTGGTACAGGTCATGGCCCGGCTGCGCGGTGAACACGGCTGTCCCTGGGATAAACGGCAGACCCATAAGACGCTGCGCCGGTTTCTCATCGAAGAAGTCTATGAAATGCTCGATGCTATCGACCAGAATGACATAGATGGCATTCGGGAAGAATTGGGCGACATCCTGTATCAGGTCGTCATCCATGCCCGCATTGCCGAAGAAGAGGGCCTTTTCTCGGCACAGGATATTGTAAACGACGTTACGAAAAAGATGATTCACCGTCATCCCCATGTTTTTACGGATAAACCCCTTGAAAACAGGCATATGAGTATGGTAAACTGGGATAGATTGAAACAGAGCGAGCGACGCCAGCAGCACGAGCATCTTCTCGATGGCGTTGTGAAGGGCCTTCCTTCGCTTCTTTCAGCCTATAAGCTTCAGGAAAAATCTGCAAAAAAGGGATTTGAATGGGATACGGCTGAACAAGTTGTAGCCAAAGTCCATGAAGAGTGGCAGGAATTCCTGGATGCGGTGGCTGAAGGTGACAGGGACCACATGGAGGAAGAAGCCGGGGATGTCCTGTTCGTTCTGGCCAATTTATGCCGGCGCTATGATATAGAACCGGAGTGTGCGTTACATCGGGCTAACAACAAGTTCCGCAGCAGATTTTCCTATGTGGAGGATTGTGTCCGTGCTTCAGGCAGGGACTGGTCTGATTTTTCTTTGGATGAGCTGGATGCATTCTGGCAGAAGGCGAAAGAGAAAGAACGGAAAGATGCAGGGACAAAGTTAGACGGAAATGATAGATGTAACAAATCAAAGGAGGATTTACAATGAATAAAACCGAATTAGTCAACAGTGTAGCAGAAAAAGCTGATATCACGAAAAAAGACGCTGAAAAAGCAGTAAAAGCCGTATTTGAAGCTATCAGTGAAAGCCTTCAGAAAGACGACAAAGTTCAGATTATCGGCTTCGGTACCTTTGAAGTACGCCACCGCAAGGAACGGGAAGGCCGCAATCCGCAGACGAAAGAAACCATCAAGATTGCCGCTTCCAATACACCGGCATTCAAAGCGGGCAAACAGCTTAAAGATTTGGTTAACAATAAATAAGTCCGTGAGGGAAAAGAGCCGCAGTCAGAAACGGCTCTTTTCTTTTCTTGCATTTTGTCGTACCATGGATATATAATTTAGTAAGACCAGCGGTCTGAAAGAGGGAATCAGGATGACGAAGAAAAAAGTGCTGATTATGTCAGCTTCTATCGGAAGCGGTCATACCCAGGCAGCACATGCTATAGAAGAATATCTGAAAACCCTGCCGGCAGAATGCGAAGTGGAACATTTTGACTTCATTTCCAATGATGTGCTTTCCATCGACAACATTGTCAAGGAAACGTATCTGAAGATACTCGATGTATTTCCCATGCTCTATGACCTGATGTATTATTCCTCTCAGGGTTATAAAAAAGGCATGGTTGTAAAAACGCTGTTTTCGTGGGGGTTGAAACGCCGTATGCTCCGCGTGCTGGCCGATAAGAACCCGGACATCATTGTTTTTACGCATCCTTTTCCGGCAGGAGCGGCAGTTCTTTTAAAACGGCAGCACCGCCTGCAGGTTCCCCTGGTCAGCGTAATCACAGACTTTACCATCCATCAGCTCTGGGTCTATCCACAGATGGATTTGTACTGTGTAGCGACGTCCCAGCTGAAACAGCAGCTCATTGCACAGCATGTGGCAGCTGAAAAGATTGTCGTTTCCGGCATTCCCGTACGCAATACGTTCCAGCAGCAGCGCTGGCATTGGGATGAAGATCATGAAAAGCGGCGCAATGTCCTCATCATGGGAGGCGGCCTCGGCATGGGCTCTATCCGTCAGTCCTTGTCCGTACTGGACAAACTGCCGGCCGTCGGTGATTTTACTGTCGTAACGGGCTATAATGCCGATTTGTACGATGAACTTTGCCAGATGCGGCGGGAACTGCAGCATCATGTAGAAATACTGGGATATACCAATCATATTCCAGAACTGATGGTACGGGCTTCTGTCCTGGTCACCAAACCGGGAGCCCTGACCTGTACTGAAGCTGCTACTGTCCAGGTGCCTATCGTTCTCTACAGTCCTATTCCCGGACAGGAAGAAGCCAATGCCACATATATGCAGAGCAAAGGCTGTGCCCGCTGGGTCAAGACGAAAGATGATCTGGCTGCCGTCGTTTCCGAGCTGCTCGGGTCACCAGAAAAATTGCAGCACATGTCTGCGGCAAGCCTGGCCTGCCACCGCAACGGGGCGCAGATCATAGGGCGGCGCGTGCTGCAGCTGTTGCAGGGCCCCTGTGAACCGGAGCTGGATGTGACGACAGAAGAATATTCAAAAGCCTGATTTGATTCAGAAATGAAAGAAACCGGAGTGGCTGTTCATAGATAGTTGCTATGAAAGCGGCTCCGCTTTTTACTATGGAGGGAAATACACGATGAAACGTAAACGCAGCCGGCGCTCCTCAGGAAGCCCGGCCATTGCCAGACCTTTTGCCGTCCTGCTGCTGCTCATTGCCATCTGTGCCGGGGCCTGGTGGCATCTTAACGGCAATACGGAAAAAAAGGCCGATGAAGAAATAACCCATATCGATACGGTACAGGACAATGGCATGGATGCCGATTATACGGGACCGGCCGGAGAACTGCAGGATGCCGTGGAAACATGGCTGAAGGCACAGCATGCTTCAGTGACTGTCCTGAAAACAGAAAACAGGGAAGAAGACCGTCGGGCTACAGGCGGAAAGATACGCTGGACGACGAAACAGGTCGAAGTTGTGCCGGAAAAAGAATTCTCACGGACTGATCTGGAAAACGAACTGGCAAAGAGTGGCGGAAAAGCTGTCCTGTATCAGGTGGATACGAAAAAAGCTGGTGGCAGTACCGTCACGGAATACGATATCGCTTTGTTCGATATGCTGGATAAGGAACAAGTCTATCTCGTCGTAACCAAACTGTATGTCACTGAACCGGGAGCTTCAAAAGAAAAGGAAGAAGCCGTAAAGAAAGCCGTGCTGAACGCAAAAGACAAGGACCTGGCCAGTACGAAAGAAAAGAAGAGCACTGCCGGTCAGCAGCATCCGGCTGAAGTTCGGGGACGGCTGGCTATCGTCATCGATGACTGCGGAAGCAGCCTCGATATCCTGAGCCAGTTCAATGATATGCCTATTCCTCTCACGTATGCCGTCATGCCATATAAATCCCACACGGCGGAAAGTGCTGACAGTGGCTACCGGGCAGGACGTCAGATTTTCGTCCATATGCCCATGCAGCCTCAGGGCGTGGCGTCATCGGAATCAGTCTATATCGGAACAGATATGAGTGACAGCAAGGTGAAGGCTACGGCCAATGAAATCCTCGACCAGGTACCCCATGCCATCGGCATGAACAATCATCAGGGATCTCTGGCGACGTCGGACAGCCGGATTATGAAGGACATCATGCAGGTCATGAGCAGCCGCGGCCTGGTTTATCTGGACAGCCGTACCAACAGTACCTCTGTGGGAGAACAGACGGCCCGTGCTATGGGTGTCGTGACCAGCCGGAATAATTTGTTCATCGATAATGATGCCAGTGTCGATGCGATAAAGAGCCGCCTGCGCCAGGCCGGCAGCATCGCAAGGGAAAACGGCAGTGCCATCGTCATCGGCCACTGTCGCCGCAATACGGCACAGGCACTCAGTGAAATGATTGATGAACTGCACAATGACGGCATTGACCTGGTCTTTGCCACAGATCTGATGGAATAGGAGCTGCTAGAATATGGATTTTCTTTCCCTTTCATGGGAGTATTTGCTGATTACGCTGTGCGGTGGTTTTTTATCGGGATTCATTGACTCCATTGCCGGCGGCGGGGGACTCATTTCCCTGCCGGTTTTCCTGGCCATGGGCATGCCGCCCCACTACGCTATCGGCACGAATAAATTTGCTGCAACCTTTGGCAGTGGTATCAGTACGGTCCAGTTCATGCGTGCCGGGAAAGTAGACGGCGGTCTCATGAAGAAACTCGTGCCTTTCACTTTTATCGGGGCCGTCCTGGGCTGCCTGCTCATGCTTCATATGTCGGCTGCAATGCTGCAGCCCCTGGTCATTGCCGCGCTGGTGGCCGTAGCCATTTTCGTTTTCAGCCGCAGGGACCTGGGTTCGGTCAGCACTTATACGGGAGAAACGAAGAAAAAGCTGATCCAGGGAGCAGCCTTTGCCTTTGCCATCGGTGTCTACGATGGTTTTATCGGGCCGGGAACAGGGACATTCCTGATTATTGCCTTTGCCATGCTGGGCTTTGATTTCGTCGTCGCCGCTGGTAATGCCAAGGTGCTGAATTTTGTGAGTAACCTCACGGCCTTCTGCTTATTCATTTATTCGGGAAAAGTCCTGTATGCTTACGGCCTGACCATGGCACTGGGAATATTCATCGGTGCCTTTTTCGGATCCCGCATGGCCATCCGCCGGGGCAGTGGTTTCGTCCGCCTCATCATGATGACCGTAACGACCCTGCTTATCGGCAAGCTGATTCTCCAGTATTTCGGACTGTTCTGAGGTGGTTGCATATGAATTGGAAAAATAAAGTCATCCTCATCAGTGGCGGGACTTCCGGAATTGGTCTGGCAACGGCCCGGATTCTACTGGGAAAAGGAGCCTGCGTCGTCATCAATGGCCGCGATACTGCACGAGGAGAAGTAGCTCTTGCGCAGCTAGGCACTATTGCGGGAAACTGCCAGTTTGTGCCCGGTGATGTGAGCAGGGAAGAGGCATGCCGGCATATGGTGCAGGAAACACTGGATTATTTCGGCAGGTTGGACGGACTGGTGACGTCAGCCGGTTATTATGAAGAAGAACTGCTGGAAAATGTGACGGCCCAATCGGCGGCGCGGCTTTTTGCTACCAACGTATACGGCACCATATTTCTCTGCCGGGAAGCTCTGGAACCACTGAAAAAGAACAGGGGAAGCATTGTCATGGTCAGCAGCGATGCCGGTCTGCAGGGAAATGTCGGCTGCTCTGTCTACAGTGCGACCAAAGGGGCTGTCGTATCCTTCTGCAAGTCCCTGGCACTGGAACTGGCTCCTCACGGCGTTCGGGTCAACTGCGTCTGCCCTGGCGATGTAAAGACGCCGCTCCTTTCCCGCCAGATGGCAGCCAATCCTGATGAGACGGAAGAGTCCCTGCGCCAGCAGTATCCGCTCTACCGGCTGGCAGAAGCTTCTGAAGTTGGAGAAGTCATTGTGTTCCTGTTAAGCCAGGCCGCTTCTTATATGACTGCCACGGCAGTTCCCGTCGATGGCGGTTTGACAAGCTGGTAAAAACATGGGAAAATAAAGAAAAGTGTATTTTGAAAATGGGGGGATTCCTATGTCAGATGAAATGGATAAAGTACAGGCACTACAAGAAGAAATCGATGCCCTGAAAAAGGAACTGGCGGCTATGAAAGCCGAAAAAGAAGCCCATGCGCCGGTTGCGCCGACGGCTTCCCTGGAAGTAATCCAGTCCATCGAAAATTCGTCTGCCGATGCCGACCTTAAGGTCGAAACCTATTGCCGCTGGGCAGCTGCCCGTGCTGGAGCTATTGTCATTGCGCCCCTCGTCGGCACTATCGCCCTCATGGCAAATGAAGTATATCTTGTCAGCCGCATTGCCAAAGTGTACAATGTCAAACTTTCTGAACGTGCTGTCATCGCTTTCCTCGGTGCTATGGGCAGCCGTATGGCCGGCAATCTCCTGACGACACTGATTCCGTTCAGTGCCGTACAGGTTCCTGTTGCCGTAGGTATCACCTACAGCCTGGGCCGCGTAACGCAGCGTTGGATGAAAGACGGTATGCCTACCGACATGGGTCCGTATATTGAAATGATGGCCCAGTGGAAGGACAAGGCCCGCGAACAAGTAGACCGGCTGCGTGACAACCCGCTGAAAAACGTACCTCTCGGAGATGAAACGGTTGATTTCATGAAACGCTGGGGCAGTGCGGCCAAGGAAGCGGCTATCGATGCCTTTGACGACGTCAAGGAAAAAGGGCAGGTTGTCGTCGATTCCGTACGGCGCCGCAGTGTTGTCGATGACGTAGAAGAAGCAAAAGAAAACAGTGCCGATGCCAAAGAACCGGTGCAGGAAGATGCGGCTCCGGAAGGGGAAACAGCTGTTGCTGATACTGCCGAACAGTCTGTCGATGAAAAGGTACAGGCGGCTGTAGAAGATGCTAAGATTCCTCTTGATGAAAAATAAATGAAGGTGTGCCTATGTGGAAATTATTGCTGTTTTTTACCAGCTTCTATTCGCCAGGCCGTTTTCTGCGGTTCCTGAGTAAAACGAAGGGGAAACTGCATTTTCTGCCGAAACTCCTGGCCATCTTTTATTGCATTCAGGACAAGGATACGCCCCGCATGGTCCGGCTCGTGCTCATGGGTGCCATCGGATATGTCATCCTGCCCATCGATATCGTTCCCGATATCCTGCCTGTCGCTGGCTGGATCGATGATGCGGCTGTCGTGGCAGCGGCTTTGAAGTTTGCAGCGGCGTACATCAAACCGGAGCACAAAGAAAAAGTACGTCGCATCCTTCCCTTTGCCCGCTGTGACTGGTGAATATTCCGGCGGGAGGAAAGACTGCATCAGCTGCAGGCCCGTCAGTTATAGTGTTTCAGGCTGCCGCATCTGCGGCAGCTTTTTTTACGGTATAAAGTACCATGTTTTATGCGGCAACTTTTGACAAATGGTCCTATACAGCGTAAAATAATAGGGCATGTTTGAGTGAGAACAGGAGTGGAGAAAATGGTCAGCGTAACAGAAAGAGTCCGCTTCAGCGAGACAGATATGATGGGCAATGCCCATCATGCCAATCACATCCGCTGGTTTGAGTGTGCGCGCTGTGAATATATGCGTGCTGCCGGTGTCGATTTATTTGAACTCATGGATGAAGGAATCCTCTTTCCAATCAAAAACGTAAGTTGTGAGTACATCGACAACATTTATTATGATGATGAAATCATCATTGAAGCCCGGCTGGTCAAGTTATCCCGGGCCCAGATGGTGTATGCCTACCGGATTCTGCGTAAACGTGACGGACGCCTTATGGCTGAAGGCACGACGCAGAACGTATTTACCCACAAGGATACGGGCAAAGTAGCCCGCATCGGCGATGGCCCGTATCTCAGACTGAAAGCCATGTATGAAAAGGATCAGCAGGAAATGTAATATATTTCTGCATCCACTACTCTAGTTTCACTGCGTATTTTACCTAAAGGAGTCCTGTGTCGTGATTGTCTACCAGTTACTGAACATCATTATTTTCATTGTCGGCCTCGTTGCTGTACTGTATCTGTTATTCCGCCTCTTTGCCTGGCACCAGGGTGATGCCCGCTTCGTTATTGAAGCGCGGAAACGCCAGCCCTTTGCCTTAAAAAGCCTGACTGCCAGTACGGCTGTATTTGAAACGGAAGTTCCTTTCAAGAATGTAGGGAAACAGCTGGGAACAATTATGGATTTTTATCCCCGGACCCTGCTTCCATATGAACAGTATGACAAAGTCATTGTCCATTCCCAGCTGGCAAATAAAGCGGCGGAACGCAATGATGGATATTGGGAATCGGTTATCATCAATCCTGGTGAATCGGGCCGTATCCGCGTTACCATCGAACTGGTAAGTAAAGAAGGAACCATCCGCGAAGACCTGAAAACGTTCCCGGATATGCCTATTGATCTGGTATATCAGGTCGTATCCCGTAGTGAATGGTATATTCACAAGGCCCGCATTACACTGAAAGCTTCCGAAGTAAAACGGGCAATGGAACAAGCATAGGAGGGGGAAAAGACATGGCAGAATTAGAATTAGTACCGGTAAAGACCAGAATACTGACAGATAAAGATGACATCGTCGATGTCATAGAAGAATATGCAAAAGATATTGTCGGCCCCGATGATATCGTCTGCTCGGCTGAAAGCGTCGTCGCTATCACCCAGCACCGCTACACCCGCCCGGAAGAATTGACGCCGACCTGGCAATGTCGTCTCATGCGCCGCTTCGTTCCCGGTGAAGGGAGCATGGCCAGCCTGTATGGCATGCAGGCGGCTATGAACCTCGAAGGAGAATGGAAGATGCTCTTCTGGTTCATCATTGGCTTTTTGGCAAAACTGGTCGGTAAAAATGGCGTCTGGTATGCCAAATGCCGTCAGGCATCGCTGACTGATGACGTAACAGGTACGATGCCGCCTTTTGACAAATGTATCGTCTATGGTCCGGATAAGCCTGATGAAGTGGCAGAAGCCATCAAAAAGCGCATGGGCTGTTACGGCGCCTGCGTAGCTGATGTCAATGACCTCAAACGTTCGGCTGTCCTGGGACATTCCCGTGGTCTTAATCCGAAGGAAATTGCCCGCATCCTGATCAATAACCCCTTTGGCAACGCATCACAGAAGACACCTATTGTCGTCATCAAAAACTATGCCCAGGCCGTGCGGGAACAAAAAAGTGAAGCAGCCGCCAAGCAGCAGAACTAAAGGCGGAGAAGGAGCATACGATGAAGGAAACGATTGTCCTGGCAACGCATAATGCCGGAAAGATCCGGGAATTCAAAGGCGCTCTTGAACCATTGGGATATGACGTCGTGTCTGTACATGACGTCATTTCTGATATCAAGGAGCCGGAAGAAACGGGCACAACCTTTGGAGAAAACGCCCGTCTGAAAGCCCTGTATTATATGAAGGCTACAGGCCGGCCCTGCCTGGCCGATGACTCGGGCATCATTGCCGATGCTCTTCATGGCCGGCCTGGCGTCTATTCGGCGCGATATGCCGGACCGGAATGCGACGATGAAAAGAATAACCAGAAACTCATCGATGAATTGCGGCCTTTTCCTCCAGAACAGCGGACGGCCCATTATGTGTGCGACCTGGTTCTTATCTGGCCCGATAGCCGTGAAATCCATGCCGAAGGAACTTGTTCCGGTATCATCCGTGATTTCTATGCCGGTACAGGCGGATTTGGCTATGATCCCTTGTTTTATGTACCTTCCTATGGCAGGACGATGGCAGAACTGTCACTGGAAGAGAAAAACAAGATCAGCCACCGCGGGCGTGCCTTGAAAAAACTATTGGAGCTTTTGCCATGACTACAGCCCGTATCGGATTAGTCAGTGACAGCCATGGACGGTTTTCCTGTCTGGAACAGATGGTGGATCAGGCACCGGACGTCTGCTGCTGGATACACGGTGGCGATTACTGCAACGATGCCGAAGATCTGGCTGCATATGCGGCCGTACCCGTATATGCCGTCCTCGGTAATAATGACTACCTGACAGATATGAATGTGCCCGAACGGCGCATCGTGAAGGCTGCCGGCCTTACGATTGCCGTCATCCATGGTAGTCAGTGGTATGGAGAAAAACGGCTCCGAAAACTGGAAGAATGGGGGCACAGTGCCGGAGCTGACTTGGTCGTATTCGGTCATACGCACTGCCAGTATAAACTGGAACAGGATGGCTTTGTCATTGTCAATCCCGGCAGTATCGGCCGCCCCAGAGACAGGAGAGAAGGGACTTACGCCATCGTCACGGCAGAAGATGGCCGGCTGACGGATATCCAATTTTATCACCTATAAAATTTAGTGATATAATATTTGACAAACGATGGGATAACGTGTATAATGTTTTACGTTGACGGGGCATAGCGCAGTTTGGTAGCGCACCTGGCTTGGGACCAGGGGGTCGCAGGTTCGAATCCTGCTGCTCCGACCATCTGCACGCGGGTGTAGCTCAATGGTAGAGCGTCAGCCTTCCAAGCTGGTTACGTGGGTTCGATTCCCATCACCCGCTCCATTTTTTTACTTTTTTTATGACTCAGTAGCTCAGCTGGATAGAGCAACAGCCTTCTAAGCTGTGGGTCTAGGGTTCGAATCCCTACTGGGTCACCAATGACCTGACTGCATTCAGACTATTCTGGATGCTTTTTTTTATGCACGAAACCAGGTAACAGCACACTCTCTTTTATTTTTTAATGTATTTTGTATACAATATGCCGAAAAGAAATATATTAACGATAAAATAGATGATTTTTCAGTTATTTTATTCTAGTATGCTAAAAATATATTTACAAAGCTGCAGATAATGTGCTATAGTAAGTGTGTTATTTCATTTTCTTAATAACAGAGAAAGAATTTCTTCTTTATATTATCCAAAGAATACTTTATACCATCTGTTTTGAAGAAATTTTCTTATTCTGTTATGGAAAGACATCATATCGCAGCTCTGGAGTTCTCGGTCGGTATGATTCAAGCTTTCAGGTTTTATTATTTTGTGCAGGCGAGAATTCCAATAATTGCATGAGGGGGCAATGCGTATGGAATTTTTTGGTTTGATTGCAAAAGGAATGATGGCTTTTGCTGATTTTATCTGGGGCTGGCCGCTGCTCATCGGCACGTCCTTTGTAGCTGTCTTCTTATCGGTCCGTCTTGGCTTTTTCCAGTTCGCCTTTTTCGGCCACGTCATGAAGAATACCTTTGGTAAAATCTTTGACAAGGGATCCGGTGATGGCAACATTAATCCGTTCAAGGCAGCTTGTACGGCTCTGGCATCGACACTGGGTGTTGGCAACATCGCCGGCGTTTCCGTCGCTATCGCAACGGGCGGTCCCGGTGCTGTCTTCTGGATGTGGTTTATTGCTATGCTGGGCCTGATTGTTAAGTTCTCGGAAGTTACCCTGGGTCTGGCCTATCGTGAAAAAGACCCTGTAAGCGGCGTCTGGCACGGTGGTTTCCCCTGGTATGTCAAGAACGGCCTTGGTAAGAACTGGCGCTGGCTATCCGTCATCTGGGCTATCGTCATGGCGGCAGGCATGATGTTTGCTCCGTCTATCCAGGCAGCAGAAATCTCCAATGCCATTAATACAGCCTTTGCTGTCAATCCGTATGTCGTTGGCATTACCGTTGCCGTCCTTATGGCAGCCGTTCTTCTGGGTGGTCTCAAGAGTATTTCCAATTTCGCCAATCTCGTCGTTCCATTCATGGCGGTTATCTACATCATCGGCGCTATTTTCGTCATGATTGTCAATGCCAGCATGATTCCTCAGGCATTTGCCCTGATTTTTGAAGATGCTTTTACCGGCACGGCTGCTACTGGTGGCTTTGCAGGCAGCACGGTTATGCTGGCTGTCCGCTGGGGCCTGGCCCGTGGCATTTATTCCAACGAAGCCGGTACCGGTACGGCACCACTGGCTCATTCCTCGGCATCGGTCAATCATCCGGTCAAACAGGGCCTGTGGGGGATTTTTGAAGTATTCTTCGATACCATCGTCGTCTGCACTATGACTGCTATGGTCGTCATGACATCAGGCCTCTGGAACACGGGTATTTCCGGCGCCGCTCTTACGACGGCCGGTTTCTCCACGGCTTTTGGCAGTGTGGCTGCCGGTGCCGTATTCGTCTCGGTCATCATTACGTTCTTTGCTTTTACGACGTGCGTTGTCAACGTATATTATGGCGGTATCTGCCTCAATTCACTAGGTTTGGAAGGCGTCTGGATCAAGATTTATTATGCTGTCGGCTGTGCCTGGGCCATTGTCGGAGCCATTGGCGCTGCCAAGACACTGTGGTCTTCCTTCGACTTCTTCTATGGTACGTGCGTCGTCTGCAACCTTATTGTCGTATTCCTTCTGAGCGGCAAAGTCAAGATTCTCGTAGACGATTACAAACAGCGCCTCAAAGATGGAAAATGGGACGAATCGGCTGCCGACTGCGTAGCCCGTCTCGGTATCTGGCGCGATGAAGTCACTCTGAATATGGAAAAAGAAGCAAAAAATAAATAATGGCAATATAAAACGCCCTGCATGAAGGATATGTCATGCAGGGCGTTTTATATTGCCAGAACTTAGGATTGTTTGCTGGCATACCGCCGTTCCAGTTCTTTTTTTGGCAATCTTTCCTGTGGCCAGGCGGGGCATTTCGTCTATTTCATAATAGATACGGGGAACTTTAAACAAGGCCAGGTTCTGTTGGAGATATTTTTTCAGAGCCCGCTTATCGACGGCAGCGCCCGGTTCTACTGTATAATAGCAGCAGCCGACGTGCCCACGGAGCTTGGCCGGCACGCCGATGACGGCAGCCTCGCTGATATGAGGGTATTCGTAGAGTAATTCTTCGATTTCCCGGGGATAAATGTTTTCTCCCATGCTGATAATCATTTCTTTCAGGCGGTCTACGATGCGCAGATATCCGTCGCTGTCCCTGACGGCGATATCATCGGTATGGAGCCAGCCGCCGGCCAGCGTCCGGACCGTTTCTTCCGGCCGGTGCCAGTAACCCTGCATGACGTTTCCGCCGCGGACCAGGAGCTGTCCTTTGCAGCCATCGGATACGTCACTGCCATTTTCATCTACGAGACGCGTCGTGATGCCAGGCAGTTCGACACCGATGGTGCCGCTTTTTACACGGTCAGGGGGATAACGCAGTATTTTTTTCATACAAGACAGTTACTATTTTTTTCCATCTTTTTTGCATCTATGGTAAAATAGGGAAAGGAGAAATCCAGGGAAACTTTTTGTAGGAGGCATTGCTTATGAACTATCTGGAGCAGGCTGAAATAGTAAAGAATGAAGCGATTATCCCTGCCGTATGGCAGATGAAATTCCATGCACCACAGATTGCCCGGAATGCGCGGCCGGGGCAGTTTGTCAACGTACACTATGATGGCGGTACGACGTTTTTGCGCCGTCCTTTCGGCATCGTCGATGCATCTTCACAGGGGACGGTTACCATTATCTACCGCATCGTCGGTACGGGAACGCAGGAACTGGCCAGGCTGCATCCCGGCGATATATTGAACGTGGAAGGCCCTCTGGGGAATGGCGTATTCACGACGAGCCCGGGCAGGGCATTGCTGGCCGGCGGTGGCGTCGGGCTGGCACCGCTTATTTTCCTGGCAAAAAAACTAGATCATCCGGTAGTTCTCGTGGCTGGAAAAAACGCGGCAGAAACGTTCTGGACACGGTTTTTTGAACCCTATGCCGAAGATATCTATGTGACGACCGATGATGGGTCCCGGGGCATACAGGGATTTGCCGTACAGGCCCTGCCTGCGATTTTTAAAGACCATACCATAGACCGTATTTCCGTCTGCGGGCCGACGGTGATGATGAAAACCATAGCAGAGGCTGCGGCAGAAGCGGATATTTCTTGTGAAGTATCTATGGAAAAACGCATGGCCTGTGGTATCGGCGTCTGTCTCGGCTGTACCTTTGCCAGCAAAATCGATGGCAGGCGGCATAAGGTGTGTGCAGACGGACCGGTATTCCCGGCGAAGGAGGTATTTTGATGAGTACAAATCGATTGGCCGTAACATTCGCCGGCATCCCCATGAAAACGCCTGTCATGGGAGCTTCGGGAACCTTTGGATTCGGTGTGGAATACAGTGATTTCTTCGACCTCAGTGAAATCGGTGCTGTCATTTCCAAGGGAATCACACCACTGCCGAGAGCAGGAAATCCCGGCGTACGGGTTGCAGAAACCCCATCGGGCATGCTCAATTGTATCGGTCTGGAAAATCCCGGACTGGATGTGTTTAAACGCGATATTCTTCCTAAAACGAGGCATATGGGAGCGCCTCTTATCGCCAATATTTCTGCCGGTTCAGCTGAAGAATACGGCAGGCTGGCCGAAGCACTCGATGTCGATGGCGTAGCCGGGCTGGAAGTCAATATTTCCTGTCCCAATGTCAAAGAAGGCGGCATCGTATTCGGAACGGATCCCAGGGCAGCGGCGGCCGTAACGGAACAGGTTAGAACGCATACGAAAAAGCCGGTCATCGTGAAATTATCACCGAACGTGACGGATATTACGGTCATGGCCAAAGCCGTAGAAGCAGCCGGTGCCGATGCCGTATCTCTCATCAATACGCTGACGGGTATGGCTATCGATATTCATTCACGACGCCCCCTGCTGGGGAATATTACAGGCGGCCTTTCCGGTCCGGCCGTCAAGCCCATCGCCCTGCGCATGGTATGGCAGACGGCGAAGGCCGTGCAGATTCCAATTCTTGGTCTGGGTGGCATTGCCTGCTGGCAGGACGCCATCGAATTTATGCTGGCCGGAGCCAGCGCTGTTGCCGTAGGAGCGTACAATTTTGTCAATCCCCGGGCGGTACAGGAAATCGCAGAGGGGATGGCTCAGTATTGCGAAGAAGAAGGTATCAGACATATTACCGATATTGTAGGGGCCCTTACGGTCTGAGACAGGCCATCAGCGAAACCCTGTGATATACGGAAGGGGAGAAGATAATTATGAGTATGGAATCATCCAATCAGGAAGTATGGATTGGTGTCGATGTAGGAACGACGGGAGTGCGGGCCATTGCTTATACGGAAGACGGGACGAATGTGTGTTCGTCGGAAGCCTTTTATCCGCTCCTGACGCCTCACCCGGACTGGGCCGAAGAAAGCCCGCTCCAGATATATGAATCGGTAGAAGAAGTCATCAGCAAAACGGCAGCCCAGCTCCGCTATAAGAATAAAGAACTGGCAGGGATTGCCCTGAGTACGGTCATGCACAGCTTTGCCGGGCTCGATGAACATCTGGAACCGCTCATGGACATGCAGACCTGGGCAGATAGCCGCAGTGCCGATATTGTCCGCGATATGAAAAAAGACCCGGCACTGTGCCAGTCGTTTTATGAACGGACGGGCTGCCCCATCCATGCTTGCTATCCACTGGCCAAGGTACTCTGGCTCAAACGCCATCAGCCGGATCTGTTCCGTCAGATGAAATACGTCGGCTCTATCAAGGATTATATTTTTTACCACATGACTGGCCAATGGGTCATCGATAAATCGACGGCCAGCACCAGTGGTATGTATAACGAACGGACACTCCGGTGGGATGATGAAATCCTTTCTTATGCCGGCATTGACAAGTCCTATATGCCACCTGTCGTTTCCACGACGTACATGCACGCCCTGGCTCCCAAAGCCGCCGAAGCCATGCATCTGCCGGAAGGTCTTCCCGTCGTCATCGGTGCCACCGATGGCGTCCTGGTCAACGTCGGCATTGGTGCCGTCCAGCCGGGTCAGCTCAGTGCGACCATCGGCACCAGCGGTGCATTGCGCATGTTGACCAGACAGCCGAAGACAGATCCGCAGATGCGCACCTGGTGTTATAATCTGACCGATGATATGTGGGTTGCCGGTGGTGCCATCAATAACGGCGGCATGATTCTGCGCTGGGTACGCGACAAAATCTGCCATTACGGCGGAAGTAAACTGGAAGACCTGGATATCGACCCCTATGACCTCATGACCATGAAGGCCGAACACGTCGATGCCGGCGCCGACGGTCTTATCTGCCTGCCTTGTTTTACAGGGGAACGGGCACCCTACTGGAATTCGGAACTGCGGGGTATGTTCTTTGGCTTTTCCCTCAATCATAGCCGTTCCCACATCATCCGGGCCGTCATGGAAGGTATCTGTTACAGCTTGAACAGTGTCATGCTGGCCCTCCGGGAGTTCGGCGATATCCGCGATATCCGGGTCAGTGGCAGCTTTACCAAGTCCCGCCTCTGGCTGCAGATCCTGTCGGACGTGCTCAACGAAAAACTGACTCTTCCCGACAATAGCGAAGGTGCGGCGTTTGGCGCGGCGACACTGGGATTTATTGCTAGCGGCAGATTAGACAGCATTGCCGATACGGCCCATCTGGTCCATGCGAAAAAAGTGTATACACCGATAGCAGAAAACGTGGCAACATACCAGGAACTGTACAGTATCTTTGCCCGGCTGTATCTGAAGCTGCAGGATGAATTTGCAGAAATCACGGAGTACCAGAAAAAAATCTGACGGGAACAAAGTCAGTGGTAAAGGAGCGAATACATAATGGATTTACATGATATCGGCGTTGTTGGAATGGCTGTCATGGGCAGCAATCTGGCCCTCAATATGGCAGATCATGGATTTACGGTCAGCGTCTATAACTATACACCGGATCTGACGGAAAAATTTGTCAAAGAACGGCCCCACGATCATATTACCGCCTATTACGGCCTGCAGGATTTCGTATCGTCCCTCAAACGGCCCCGTAAAATCATGTTTATGATCATGGCAGGAAAGCCCGTAGACAGCATGATTGACCAGCTCATCCCTCTCCTCGACCAGGGGGATATCCTCATCGATGGGGGCAATTCTTATTTTGGGGATACGCGCCGCCGCTATGAATACTGCCACAAGCAGGGTATCCATTTCTATGGCATGGGCATATCGGGCGGAGAAACCGGTGCCCGTCGCGGCCCGTCCATCATGCCCGGCGGCAATAAAGACACGTATCCGGAAATCCAGCCCATTTATGAAGCCATTGCAGCCAAGGCCAGTGATGGCAAGCCCTGCTGCACCTATATCGGCAGCGACGGTGCCGGCCACTATGTCAAAATGGTCCATAATGGCATCGAATATGCGGACATGCAGCTCATTGCCGAGTCGTACCTGCTGCTGAAAAACGTTGGCGGCTATACGAACAGAGAAATCGCCGATATTTTCCATCAGTGGAATCAGGGGGAACTGCACAGTTTCCTCATCGGCATCGCCGCCGATATTTTTGCTGAAGATGACGAAACGGGCGGACAGGTCATCGACAAAATCGTCGATGCGGCAGGACAGAAGGGCACAGGACGCTGGACCAGCATCGAAGCGCTGAAACAGGGCGTCGATATTTCTATGATTACCGCCGCCTGCAATGCCCGTGTCATGTCCAACCTGCCTCAGCGGCACATGGCAGAAACGGTCATTTCCGGACCGGAACATAAGCCTGTCAAAGGAGAAAAATTCATCGAAGCCGTACGGCGCAGCCTTTATACGGGAAAAATCGTGGCCTACGCCCAGGGATTTTCTCTTTATCGCAGCGCATCGGAAACGTACCACTGGAATCTCGACTACGGCCGTATCGCATCTATTTTCCGGGCCGGCTGCATCATTCAGGCTGAATTCCTCAATAAAATCACCGAAGCCTATGAAAAAAATCGGGATCTGGAAAACCTGATATTCGACCAGTTCTTCCTGGATAAAATCAATGCCAATGAAGAAAGTCTGCGCCAGATTGTATGCCTGGCTGTACAGGAAGGCATTCCCATCCCGGCTTTTGCCAATGCTATGGAATACCTCGACGCTTACCGCAGTCCCCGCGTCGGAGCCAACCTGATACAGGCTCTGCGTGATTACTTCGGGGCACACACCTATCAGCGCACCGACCGGGAAGGCACATTCCATCATCAGTGGCACGAACATTATAAAAAATAATATTCAGTCTGTCAGTCCCTCAGGAGTATGGCCTGTCCTGAGGGATTTTTTACGTACAAAAACGTTATATGTTACAGATTGTTTATGATTTTAGCGACAATATATGTCGTAATTTTATGATACTATAGGGACGAAAGGAGATTGTATGGATAAAGCTGAACGGATACTTCTCGTATTCTGCCGTTTATTGAAACACGAATGGCTGAATAAGACGAGTCTGGCATTGGAATTTAATACGACAGAGCGGACCATTGAACGGGACATGCAATCTATCCGTGCTGTCCTTTCCGAAGCCCGCAGTCCGGCCGTGCTGCTCTGGGACCGTCAGAAAGGGTCCTATATCCTGAGCCACTATCAGCATCGCCCGTTGCAGAGCATGGAGGCGCTGACCATCCTGAAAATCCTGCTCGGGAGCCGGGCACTGCGTCTCGATGAAATGGAAGGGCTGGTACAGGCTCTGTGCGGATTGCTGTCGCCCCGGGATGAGACGGAATTTTCCCAGCTGCTGGAAGAAGAACTGGACGGCTACCATGAACCGGCCCATCACCAGGCCATCATAAAGACCCAGTGGGACCTGCAGCAATGCATCCGGGACCACAGGAAAATCCGCCTTCATTACAGCCGCGGCGACGACATGCGGACGTCTCATGTCGTGTTTCCCCTGTCGGTCGTCGTTTCCGATGGATATTTTTATCTCATCGCCGTTGTAGAAGGGACGGCTCATACAGGACCGGCATTTTTCCGACTCGACCGCATCCGTTCCTTTGATGTTCTTCACGGGGGAAGTCATTTGCCGGAGGAAGACGCGTTCTCTCTCCGCCGCCTGCGCTCGACGACGCCCTTTATGTTCGGCGGAAAACCTGTACGCCTGACCCTGCGCTGTAAGAACCGCGCGGTAGAAGCCTTGTTCGATAAAATCCCCGCCCACACGGTGCTTTCCTGGGAGGAAGATACCGTGCTGGTGGAAGTGAACGTGAGCATCTCCGGCTTTTTCCGCTGGCTCCTCATGCAGGGCGATGCCATCGTCATCATCGGGCCGGAACCGTTACGGCAGGCCTTTATCCAGACGTTGCAGCGAATACAAAACGCGTATACAGATATTAAGGAGGATTGCCCGAAATGAAGCATATAAAAGAACAATTCATCCGCTATATGGATGCAGGATTTCCCATTATTTACCTCAACACGTATGAAGAAGATAAAGCCGATGCACTCATCCGGTCCGTCGCCGGCGGCCGGAAAATAGAGGAATGGAATGTGCGCGGCTATTTTGAAAATCAGGTGCTCATGCAAGCTGAGGTGCCACTGGAAGATATTCTGCGGACACTTATCGATGACCCTTTGTCCCTGCAGCGGTCTGTCCTGGTCCTCAAAGACGTACCCCTTTTCAAGGATCAGATGGCCGTTATCGAACTGGTGAAATACCTGGCCCGGCGGATCAGCAATGGCTCCCTGCCCGATTTCAATATAGTCATCGTGTCTTCTGAGGTCTACATTCCCGGCGAGCTGGATCCGTTTCTGACCATCCTCCACGACGAATACCTGACCGTGTCGGACATCCGTGGTGTGATTGAACAATTCTGTCACGATCAGGAAGTGGACATGCTGCCGGAGTTCATCCGCGAACTGGCACAGATGTTCAAAGGCCTTTCGGAGTATGAAATCAATACCATCCTGGCACTGGCCCTGTCTGATGACGGGGAAATCACCCGGTCCGATTTATCGCTCATATTGGAGCAGAAAAAGCAGGTCGTACAGAAATCGGGCATATTGGAAATGATTCCCCTCAAGGAAGGCATGGACGATATCGGCGGACTGGAAAGCCTGAAACAATGGCTCCAGAGAAAGGAAAAGATTTTCCGCAATATGGAAGCCGCTGCTGCCTTTGGCGTCGATATGCCAAAAGGTGTCCTCATTGCCGGCATGCCCGGATGCGGCAAATCCCTCAATGCCAAGGCGGCGGCCAAGCTTTTCGGCGTTCCCCTGCTGCGCCTCGATATGGGCCGCCTCATGGGCAAATACGTCGGTGAATCGGAAGCCAATATGCGCAAGGCCATCGGCCTGGCCGAAGCCATTGCGCCATGTGTTCTCTGGATCGATGAATTGGAAAAAGCATTTGCCGGCGTCGGTGGCAGCGGCGGCGCAGCAGACGTGACAACCCGTCTGTTCGGGACGTTCCTTACGTGGCTGCAGGAAAAAGACAGTCAGGCCTTCGTCGTGGCTACGGCCAATAATATCGCCAGTATGCCGCCGGAACTGCTGCGGAAAGGCCGTTTCGATGAAATCTTCTATGTGGCCCTGCCCAATAAGGAAGAACGGAAAAAAATCTTTTCCATCCATATCGGGAAACGGCGGCCTGATGATCTGGAAGGTATCGACCTGGACCGTCTGGCGGCCCGGACAGATGGCTATAGCGGCGCCGATATCGAAGGCGTCGTCAAGGACAGCATCGAAGCAGCCTTTGCCAAAGGAGAAGATGCGATTACGACCGACGGCATCCTGGAAGCGGTCAGCCAGACTCATTCTCTGAAAGAAATCATGAAAGATTCCCTGCAAAAGATGGAATCTCTCTATAAACAGCGTAAGTTCAAAAATGCTTCGGCATAGAAAGGAGCAGGGCCATGGAAGAAAAAGAACAGCCCCGTCAGATGAGCGGCGAAGACATGGTACGGCAGATGCGGCCAGTCATGGAACGGTTCTTCCGTTCCTACGGGGCAAAGGATCCGGCCGTGAGTACCGAGGAGTGGCTGACGGAAACACTGGGCAAAGAACTTCCATCGTACAGTAAGGATGACATAGCCGTTATGAGCCGGGACATCGTGCGCGAAATAGAACAGGCTGAGGTGCGTAAAACGTCACTGGATAAGGCCTGTGCGGCGGGGCAGACAAAGGAATCATGGTTCGCCGATGAAGTTCAGAAGGCGTCTGTCGGCGTCGGCGTGACGGCCATGGGCCAGTATCTGCAGAGCATAGACGATGTACTGGCCGATAACAATCAGGCTATGCTTAAGGTAATCATGAAACAGAATGGCTCGGTCAATATGAACCCCAATCTCGATGGATTCATTGCCGAACAGCAGCAAGTCAGTTCCTTTAACCGGACGGCGGCACTGGAAAACTCCCCGTACCGTGCGGATGTACTCCAGCCCGATGGTACGGCCTATGGAAAAAACTCCGTCGATGTCGTCATCCGCGATACGCGTCTGAAGGTGCAGACTCCGGTACGGCGCTATCAGCTGAAATTCGGACGCAATGCTGAGGCCACGGCGTCCTATCTGGAGCACGGCGACTACCGGGGGCAGCGCTCCCTGGTACCGAAAGGGCAGGTAAGTAAAGTCCGTCAGCGCGTCTCGCCGGGGAAACACGTATCCGATACGATAGAAAGCCCTGATGGCGTCCGGTCCCGGCCACTGGGCAAAGAACAGGCCAAGGCTATGCAGGAACGCGTCCAGCGTGGACGCCGGCTGGCTCAGGACAACTGGAATTCCTTCAATACCCGTTCCCTGGCCCTGCATATCGGCAAACAGGCGGCTCTGGCCGGTATTTCCGGCGCGGCCCTGGCCACGGGATTCCATCTGGTGGGAAAAGCGCTGAAGGGAGAAAAAATCGACGGCGAAGAAGTGGTCCGCACAGCTATCACGACCGGCGCCGATACGGGAATTAAGGCGGCTGCCGCCGGGGCTCTCAAAGTCGGTGTGGAAAAGAATCTCATTCCCATACTCGCCAGAGGAACGCCGGTCGCGGTCCTGACGCCCCTGGCCTGGGCCGGCATCGAGCAGGTAAAAATCTGCTACCGTGCCGCCAAGGGCGAACTGACGGCAATGGAGGCTATCGACGCCATGGGCCGCGTTACCGTATCGACCGTTGGCGGATATATCGCCGGCAGTATCGGTATGGTTGAAGGCGCTATTACAGGAGCCGCCATGCTTTCGTGGATTCCCGTCATCGGGACCGGCGTCGGTGCCGTCGTAGGTGGCATCGTAGGTGGCCTGACCGGTTGTCTGGCTGGTTCTACTGTGGGAAAAGCCGTATACAGCGGCGTCAAAACCGTTGCCAAAACGGCTGTCCGCGTCGCCAAAAGCGTGGGCCATGCTCTGTATTCCGGTGCAAAGGCGGTTGCCAGAGGAATCAAGAATGGTCTTAAGAGTATTTTCAGTTTTTTCTGATGCAGGAGTGTACCTATGGTAAAAAAAATAAAATATGCCCTCACTATGGCCGACGGGGCCAAAGTGCGGACATTGGAAGATTTGCGGGACCATTTCGACTGGCCCCATGTACTGGGATATTTTCTCGACGGCAAACTGGCAGAATGGCTGCGGGACCGGTATTTTGATGAACTGGCCGCGTCCGTAGAGTCCCTGCCGGCGGAAAGCCCGGATCTGGAACAGCAGCTGTGCCATCTCCTGGGCGTCGCATGGGAAGCGAAGGAAACGACCGTAGATGTGACACGGATGCAGCGGCGGCAGGAAAAAGAAGCCCTGCTGAGGCAGATGACAGCTGATGAATCCATCTGGCAGCACGGGGAAATGACAGCTTTTACCCAGAAAGATCTGGATGAACTCATCGGTGACGGCGTACCGGTCATATACCTATGCGGTGAGAAATTTACTGTGCCATCTGATGTGGTGCAGCGGACCTATATCGGCATTCTTGGTAGACCCCGCATCCAGATCGACGTTGCATCGCCAGACGAACTGGAAGAAAAGGGGATTGTCTTTGAACAGGCTGACCTGCCGGAACAGCTGAGAATACCGGAAGAACCACCGGAACCGGTACGGCAGAACAATAAACAGGATAAGCCGTACGTCGTGTCCGAGGCTTTTCAAAGCCAGCTGAATGACGAACAGCAGCAGAAAGCAGCGGCCCTGTACGAGGAAGCTCAGCATATACTGGGAGCAGCCGTGTTCGATATCGATGTAGCGACGAGGCAGCTGCTGGACACAGCTCAGGCAGAACTGGGACATGCTACCTTTGATATCGATGTCTCGACACACAGCCTGTTGGATACAGCCCAGGCAGAACTGGGACGGGCCAACTTTGATATCGACGTATCGACACGCCCTCTCGTATCGGCAGCCCGGTCCTGCAGAGAAGAAGGAGCTTTCCAGCGTTTCCTCGACCGGTTATAAGAAGTGCAGAACAGAAGATACAGGAAATCAGCTATCCTGGCTATGAGACAAAATAGATATAAATATAGACAAGATAAAGGAGAGAATACCCATGGCAGATAACGAACAGAACGCAGAAGTAACGCAAGCGAAAATTGTAAAATTCAGAGCTATAATGGAACGATTGCAGCAGTATTTGTGGAAAAGCCGTGATAGTGGAGAAGTGGCATGTGTACTCATGCGGCCTGATTGGATGAATTCGTATACTGATAATCCTTATATTAGTGTACTCATAGGGGAGTCTTTATTTTCACGTAGCGATTTTAGAAGTGATTCATCTATTAGTAGTGTAATTTTAGATCAAAGATGGTGTGTGAATAATCCCAATAAACTTTCTTTTGACTGTGCACATGTAAATGGGTCGTATTCTCATTACGATATAATTTTCTGGTTCTTCATGCTGGCCGCCATCGATGACCGCATTTATAATGACCAGCTGGATTATATTGTGGACGTGGCCTACCTCCTGCACTTCAACGAAGCGATGGTCCGCGACTGGTGCCGTGCCGTCGTCTACGTTCTTGATGGTCATACCCTGTCTCCCGACTGTGACCTCACGTGTGAAACAGAAGCAGGAAAAAAATTCTTCCTCCATCAGTAGGAAAGGATGGTTTGCAGGGAAAGTGGCGTCCCCATGAGGGGAAGCTGTCAGCCAGGCTGACTGAAGGGGCTTTGTTTATATTCAAGTTTCTATATGTTGAGTCCGTTTTCTGCCGCGGCAGTTGGCATTGTATGCCAGCTGTCGCGGTACTTTGTTTTCTTTATGATGACATGGTGTACGTATTTACAAATTTTTGTGGAATGATTAGTGGATTCGTATTATAATAAATAGAGAATAACCGTAGTAAAAACATGGGAAATATGATAAAATATAATAACTATGCGATAAAGTGTATTGGAGGTGCATTATGGCAACAGTTCAGGAAAAGATTGAGCTCCTGCATCAGAAGCTTGATGCGATAGAAATGGGCGGCGGCCAGCAAAAAATTGATAAACAGCATGAAAAAGGGAAGATGACAGCCCGGGAACGGCTGCATATGCTTTTTGACGAAGGCAGTTTTACCGAAATCAGCCAGTTTATCCATCACCGCTGCACCAATTTTGGCATGGAAAAGAAGGAAATCCCCGGCGACGGCGTCGTTACGGGATACGGCAATGTCAATGGCCGCCTCGTCTTTGCCTATGCAGAAGATTTTACCGTCGAAGGTGGCTCTCTCGGGGAAATGCATGCCCACAAGATCTGCCAGGTACAGGAAATGGCACTCAAAATGGGGGCTCCTATTGTCGGAATCAATGATTCCGGCGGTGCCCGTATACAGGAAGGGGTCGATGCTCTTTCCGGATTTGGCCGCATCTTTATGAATAATACCAAGGCATCTGGCGTCATTCCCCAGATTTCTGTCATCATGGGACCCTGTGCCGGTGGTGCTGTCTACAGTCCGGCCCTGACCGATTTCATCTACATGGTCAAGAATACAAGCAATATGTTTATTACGGGACCGAAGGTCATCAAATCGGTTACCATGGAAGAAGTGACGGCAGAGGACCTGGGTGGTGCCGTAGCGCACAATACCATTTCCGGCGTAGCGCATTTTGCCTGCGAAAACGAAACGGACTGCATCCAGCAGATCAAATACCTGCTCGATTTCCTGCCCAGCAATAATATGGAAGAAGCTCCCGTGTATGATTCGTCCGATGATCCCGGACGGATGGATGAATCCCTCGATTCCATCATTCCCGACAGCGACAACGTAGCCTACGACATGGTCGATGTCATCAAATCCTGCGTCGATAACGGGGAAATCTATCAGGTACTGGAAAACTATGCCATGAACATGATTACCTGCTTTGCCCGTTTCGACGGCCAGAGCGTAGGTATCATTGCCAACCAGCCAAAATTCCTGGCCGGTTGCCTCGACATCAACGCGTCCGACAAGGCTGCCCGCTTCATCCGCTTCTGCGATGCCTTCAATATCCCAGTCGTCACCTTCGTGGACGTACCGGGATTCCTGCCTGGCATCAATCAGGAACACGGCGGCATTATACGCCACGGGGCCAAACTGCTCTACGCATACTGCGAAGCGACGGTTCCAAAAGTGACAGTCGTCACGCGCAAAGCCTACGGTGGTGCTTACATCGGCATGTGCTGCCGCCAGCTTGGTGCCGACATGGTATTTGCCTGGCCGACAGCGGAAATAGCCGTCATGGGACCCGATGGGGCGGCTGATATCATTTTCAAACGTGATCCCGATAAAGAAGCCAAAAAGCAGGAATACATCAAGGAATTCCTGACACCGTACAAAGCGGCGGAACACGGCTACGTCGATTGCGTCATCGATCCAAAAGAAACGCGTCCGCGCATCATCAATGCCCTGGCTATGCTCTACAGCAAGCGGGAAGACCGGCCGCAGAAGAAACACGGTAATATTCCGTTATAAGGGGGAATCAGGTCATGGAAGAAACATCAGCCATTTCGATGGAACTCGTATTAGCGGCCCTGATTGCCCTGGCTGTGCTGCTCCTGCTCGGCTGGTATATTTTAAACAGCAAGATAAAAGCCCTGGCTTCTGACGTAGAAGCATTGAAGAAGGAACGGGATGGCCTTCTGGTACGGCTGAACGCATCAGAAGAAAAGATAGCTGCGGTTCCGGCTGCCCAAGGGACAGCAGCTGCGGCGACTGCTGAACCAGCGGAACCGGCTGTAGGGGAAGTGCCGGAAAATACGGCAGAAAAACCACTGCAGCCTGCTGGGGAAGAAGCAGAAGATACAAAAGATATCCCATCGGATAGTGAAATACCGCCTGAAGTCGTAGCCGTCATCATGGCTGCCGTTGCCGCCTGTGGTTACAACCCGGCAGCCATCCGGTCGATACGGCGGGATACAGCCAGGACCCATCAGAATCATGGCTGGGTCATGGCAGGCCGTCTGGCTGGTATGAGATAAGAGAAATTGGACTCCAGGAGGAATTAGTATAATGAAAAAATTTAACGTAACTGTCAATGGCAAGACCTATGAAGTAGAAGTAGAAGAAGTTGGCGCCCCTCAAAAACCATCTGCACCGGCGTCTCCTGCCCCGGCTCCGGCACCGTCTCCAGCCGCGCAGCCTGTACAGAAGGCACCGGCAGCCCAGCCAGCTCCGGCAGCACCCGTTGTTCCCAAAGGCCCGGTTCCGGAAGGAGCCATCACGGTAAAAGCTCCTATGCCGGGCAAGATTTCCGCAGTCAAGGCAGAAAGCGGTGCGGCTGTCAAACGCGGTGACGTACTGGTCGTACTGGAAGCGATGAAAATGCAGAACGATATTACTGCCACAGCTGACGGAACCCTTCATGAAATCCGTGTCCAGGTCGGTGATAACGTTAAGACAGGAGATATCTTAGCCGTTATTACCCAGTAGTGAGAAGAGGTAATCTCCATGAAAATATCTACCCGTGGTCGTTATGCATTACGTCTGATGCTGGAACTGGCTATGCGCGAACAGGAGCCCCGCTATATTTCCATAAAAGGAATAGCGGATCACCAGCATCTTTCCGAGAAGTATCTGGAACAGATTGTTACACGTTTGGGACGGGGCGGTATGGTATGCAGTGCCCGCGGTCCTGCTGGCGGCTACCGGTTGGCACGGCCGCCTGAAGAGTACACTATAGGTGAAATACTACGTCTGATGGAAGGTGATCTGTCACCTGTCCCGGAACCCAACCCCGATCTGCCGCCGTGCGCTGTAGAGTATGTGTGGAAGAAATTGTCTACGGCAATCAATGATGTTGTCGATCATATTACTCTGCAGGATCTGGTCCATCTGCAACATGAAATGGATAAAGGCAAAGGGTAGATATGGCATGGGATGCAGATAGAGAAGAACCCCTCAGGAACGATGATCCGTTCCTGAGGGGTTCTTTTTTTACGGAATTATTTTTTCAGTTTACTTTCTGCCTTGGCGACAAAGGGTGCCGATTCGATGATGAACCGTTCATGGACGGCTTCCCCGACGAGACCTGCGTCATCCCAGGCCTGGATGGTAAAGGTTAGTTTCCGTCTGTCCTGCTCTGTGAGGATGGCTTTGGCCCGGACTGTAAGGCCGATAGGTGTAGCCGACAGGTGTTTGACATTCATGGAGATGCCAACAGTGCTGTATCCTTCGGGCAGCTGGGAATCACCGGCCAGGACGGCGGCGTGTTCCATGAGTCCTACCAGGGCAGGCGTGGCATATACAGGGGCTGTGCCGCTGGCATAGCGGATAGCCGTATTCTGTTCCGTGACTTTTTCTGTTGTTTCTGCAGAGGACTGCAGGGTAAGTGTGAAATCCATCATGTTTTCCCTCACAATTCTTTTTTATTTTATTGTATCATATTGTACACAAAATAGATAGGACGGGCCAGGTCATTGGACTTTATGAAAAAAATACGGTAAAATGAACTATACGTATAAGCAATATCAGAAAGAAGGGTAGCTCGTGAAGGGTAAATGGTGTATTCTGGCTCTGGCTCTTATCTGCCTGAGTCTGCCTGTTATGGCAAAAGATAAAGATAAAGGCGTGGAAACGCGCTTTGATAATTGGGGAATCGTGACTGTACCGCCGGATATCATCATGGAGGAAGGTACACAGCCGTTTCTGACGGCCCGGTCCTATGGCAATGATGTTGTACGTATGATGGAGGAAATCTATCCGGCCGAACCTGTATGCTGGCAGATCGTACAGAAGGATGATGCTAATTTCGAGTACGGATACATGCTGCGGTACAGTCTTGATATATGGCAGGTGGAAGCGGCTCTCGACGGCAGACAGCAGGTCAATTCCTATCTCCGCGATATAGGCAGCCGTCCGTCTGCGCAGACACTAGCCAGCCATGCCAACAACCGTCTTCGCACGTCTCTGCCGGCAGAATGGGAACTGGTACAACCTTTTACGGCACGGAAAGTGCGGGGGACGACGTTCTATGAAAGCCGGCTGCGGCACAGACTGCTCATCAACCAGTCTTATTTTACCGAGTCCGTCTATGCTCTGGCATGGCAGCATGGCAGCTCCATTGAAATCGCCGTTATTTTCGGACACAGCGGACAGGATGAAAATTTGCCCGATACACTTCTGACCATGCTGGAAAATGCAAAAAAAATGCCGCGTTCATAGCGGCATTTTTTTATAAGAGCTTTCTTCTCAGAGTTCCTTCATCAATTCTTCCAGGTGGTGGGTCAGTTTCATGTTTTCACTATAATCGACGGGGCAGTCGATGATGACCGGTTTATCCTGTTTGAAGGCTTTAATCAGCGTCGGCAGCAGGTCTTCCGTCTTTTCGATACGGTAGCCGGCAGCCCCCATGCTTTCGGCAAATTTTACGAAATCGGGATTGGTGAAATCGACGTATTCGTGATGGCCGTACTGCATGTCCTGTTTCCATTTGATCAGGCCGTAGCTGCGGTCATTGAAGATGAGCGTGACGAAATTCGTTCCCAAGCGGTGGGCCGTTTCAAATTCCTGGCAGTTCATCATGAACCCGGCATCACCGGTGATGGCCAGTACCTTTCTGTCGGGATGGACTAATTTGGCGGCAATGGCGCCGGGGACGGCAAGGCCCATGGTGGCGAACCCGTTGGAGATGATGCACGTATTGGGCTTATAGCAGTTATAATGACGGGCAATCCAGACTTTATTGGCCCCTACATCGGAGATAACGATATCATCCTTGTCCATGACGCGGCGACAGTCAATGAGCGCTTTCTGTGGCTTGACGGGGTAGGAAAGGTCCTGGGCATAGCTTTCGTGTTCTTCGACCATCCGTTTCCGCAGATTGAGGAACGGTACCGGTTCCTGCAGGCGGGCCGCCTTGTTCATGATCCGTTCCAGTGCATCAGGAATGTTGCCGACCACTTCTACTTCGGGCTGGTAATTTTTGTTGATGTCGGCAGGCATGGTATCGATATGGATGATATCAGCGTTGGACATGTGCCATTTAGCCGGGGCGTATTCGATGATGTCGTAGCCGATGGCGATGACCAGGCTGGCTTTTTCCAGCATTTTCGTCTGGTAATCGTCCATGGGGATGCCGACGGTCCACATAGAGTAGGGATTGTCAAAGGGAATGGCACCTTTGGCCATCATGGTATTGATAACCGGCAGTTTCAGCTTTTCTGCAAATTTGGTGAGCATTTCCGTGGCATGGCTGCGGATGACGCTGCTGCCGGCGAGGATGACCGGGTTTTTGGCGTAGGAAATCATGGATGCTGCGGCTTCAATCTGCGCTTCCAGGGCCGTTTCCGGCTGGATGGTCTTGCGCTGCAGCGGTTTTTCGTCGTCACCGACAGGCATTTTGCTGATATTGACTGGCAGGTCGATGAAGGTAGCACCGGGCTTTTCCCGTTCAGCGTATTTGAAAGCAAGCCGCGTGATTTCCGACATCGTATCGGGACGAACGACTGTATAGGCGCGGCGCGTGATTGGTTCGAACATGGAACGAAGATCCAGATACTGGTGGGCCGTGATATGCATCTTGTCCGTGCCGACCTGGCCGGAAATAGCTACAAGGGGTGCCCCATCGCAGTCGGCATCGGCGACGCCGGTGATGAGGTTCGTCGCCCCCGGTCCGAGAGTCGCCATGCAGACACCGGCTTTTCCCGTCAGTCTGCCGTACACGTCAGCCATGAAGGCGGCACCCTGTTCATGACGGACCGTGATGAATTCTATTTTTGAATCTTTCAGCGCTTCCATGATGGCCAGGTTTTCTTCGCCGGGAATGCCAAAAATATAATGAACGCCTTCTTCTTCCAGACATTCGACTAACAGATCAGCTGTATTGCGCTGTTTCGTTTTCATTGGATGATCCCCTCTCTTAAAAACACAGATACTTTCTGTTGCGGCTCCAATTATAGTATCTGGAAATGACTTTTTCAATTTCACAATATGAAATTTAATCTAGTTTTAATAATTCTTTCCTTTGAGAAAATGGGGAGCAGAGAAGATAAAATACTGTAAACAAGGCAGTTTACAGGTTATTATGAGTCATTTATCTGCTAAAAACAATGTTGCGATACAAAATTTAATTTTTATATAAGAAATTTATTATATAAATATGTCTTTCATAACGTGAAAGGAGATGCCTTTTATGCATTATATCATCATCAGCGCCTGCCTGCTGGGACAGTCATGCCGCTATGACGGGCAGTGCCGGAACTATCCGGAAATAGCCGCTTTGCACAGCCGGGAGGATGTGGTACTCATCCCGGTCTGTCCCGAGCAGGCCGGGGGATTGGCCACGCCGCGTCCGGCAGCCGAACGGTCAGAAAGCGGCGTCTTTACCCGGGACGGCCGCGATGTGACTGCCGAATATGAGCGGGGAGCCAGGGAAGCGCTGCGACTGGCCCGGCTTTACGGCTGCCGCTGGGCCGTCCTCAAAGAAAAAAGCCCGTCCTGCGGCAGTGGCCGCATCTACGATGGTACGTTTACGCGCACCCTGACCGCTGGCGACGGTGTGACGGCGGCTTTGTTCCGGAAAGAGGGGATTTCCGTCGTCGGCGAAAGCCGTATTCCATGGCTTCTGGAACAGCTGTAAGACGCCTGTTTCTATCACAGGGCATGGCAAATACTGCTTGCTTTATGAAGGTCTCTTTGCTACAATATATAAGTACGCAAGGAGGAACACATAGTGAATACAGTATTGCATGAAATATTGGAATGGCTTTATGCCATTGTTATAGCACTGGCCATTGCCATGGTCATCCATATATTCTTTTTGCAGCCCACACGGGTTTCTGGTGAATCCATGGTACCGACCCTGCACAATGGCGAATATCTGATCATTTCCAAAATGGGCCATATCATGGGCGATGTGCCAGATTACGGCGATATCGTCATCATCGACAGTCGCGTCGGCTATCCCCGTACGTGGAAAGATGATGTAGCCGAACCGATGGACAATTATCTGGCCCTGTTCAGCTCCCGCTTCCAGACGAAAAATGTCTGGGTCAAACGGGTCATCGGCCGCCCCGGTGACACACTGGCTTTCCATGATGGAAAGGTCTGGCGCAACGGCGAGGCCCTGGATGAACCGTATATTAATGAACCCATGACATACAGCCGGAAAGGGGAAATCCAGGTGCCGGAAGGATACGTCTACTGCATGGGCGACAACCGCAATCACAGCAGCGACAGCCGGTTTATCGGACCGGTTCCCATCGATCACGTCCTCGGCAGAGTCATCTGGTAAACAGAGTGTAAGAGCCGTCGCGCGTACTACTTTCAGTTCGCGCCCCACTCTTGCACTTTTTTTGTAGGAAGGAGATTATTCATGAGCCGCACGAAAGAAGAATTACAGGGAGTCACCTCTCTGGGAAATAAGCATACGACCTATACCTTTGATTACGATCCGTCTCTGTTGGAAACTTTTGTCAATAAACATCCCGACCGGGACTATTTTGTCAAATTCAATTGTCCCGAATTCACCAGCCTCTGCCCCATGACGGGACAGCCCGATTATGCCACTATATACATTTCCTATGTACCGGGCCAGCGCATGGTAGAAAGCAAATCATTGAAACTCTATCTGTTCAGTTTCCGCAATCATGGCGATTTCCATGAAGACTGTGTCAACATCATCATGGATGACCTGATCCACGCCATGGATCCGAAATACATCGAAGTATGGGGGAAATTCCTGCCTCGCGGCGGTATCAGCATCGACCCGTACTGCAACTACGGCCGGCCCGGCACACCGTGGGAACAAGTGGCATGGCAGCGCCTGTCTCATCACGACCTCTATCCGGAATCCATTGATAACCGCTGACCGGTCATCTCCCGGTTACAGTTTTGTCCCAGTTTTCCAGCCATTGACAGACGGCGGAAAAGATATGGTATAATAGAACAAACAATAGTTCACAGAAAACATAAAGGCGGTGTTCTTCTTGAAGATGAAAAAAATACTGGCTGCCCTGGTTTTATCCCTGGCTGTGTCTGTTACGGCTTTTGCCAAGGAAGAAGTATGGCAGTACAATCAGTTTACGACCATTGATATGAGTACAGCAAAAATTTCCTATCCTGCAGGCATGCAGACCCTGACCTTCCGTACGGTAGAAAAGGCCGGTGATTCCACTGATTACTGCACCTATGTCTACAACGTGGATGAACAGACTATCCAGCTCAAGGAAATGGTGACAAAGACGAAAAAGAGCAAGTATAAGAGCAGTTTTTATCCCGAATCCATCAAGAATGGCAATAATGTCATCAAAGCACGGGCCCGCATGGCCGATGAAGTGTTGCAGAAAGTACTGGCAAAACTCAATAAATAACAAAAAGGAAGCTGTCGTAACGGGCAGCTTCTCTTTTTGCATTCCTTATGTCATTTAGTTATTTCCCTTTAATGCAGATGCGCAGCCACCGCGGCAGGGGAGCTTTAGTGACGATGATGGAAAAGGCGATGGCCAGGAGCGTCACTATGCAGTAGATGGCGATGATGTAGAGGCTGCGCAGGAAGATATGGTAATGACCGGCCAGCCGGGTGAGCAGTCCCAGAAACAGGGGATGGACCAGGTAGATGGGATAGGAATAGTCCCCCAGGAGAGAAAAGACTTTGTCTACGACATGCGGTACAGGGCGGCATTGCCACCAGTACAGGCAGAACAGCATCGTAGACAGGGTATAGATCATACCGACAGGGCTGAGCTGATGAATGGTGAATACTGCAGACAGGGCATCGTAGCCTTTATAGTACATGATGCCATAATAAGCGGCGAGCATGCCTGCTGTGGCAAGGCCCTGGAAGAGATTGACCATAAGTCCATGACATTTGAGCCAGTTGCAGACGGCGGAGAAATGTTCTGCTGTAAACGCGCCGAACAGGAAGATGAACAGATAATGAAGGACGACATAGTTCAGGCGGTATGTGAAAGCGTCCTGCAAAACCGGGCTGGTGAAATGAAAATTCCAGATATAGCTGGAATAAAAGTTGAATATCATGTTGGCAAAAAAGAGAACCGTAAAGGACAGAGCCGGTTTTTTGTCCATCCAGCGCAATAGGGAACGCCAGAGAGGCATGAGAAAATAGAACCATAGGAGAATGACGAGAAAATAGATGTGATACATGGCCAGACCGTACCAGAGAGTGCGGATGAACTGCCCGGGATGGAATAAGGTGAAATTATGACCGATGACCGAAACGTACAGCATATAAAATACGGACCAGGAAAGGTAAGGGATCAGGACGGTACGCAGACGGCGCTTCAGATAATCTTTATATACAAATGGCTGATTCAGCGGCTGGCTGAGGAACATGCCGAAGGCAGACAGGAAAAAGAAAGCCGGGACGGAAAACCGGGACAGGATTTCCAGCACGGCCACTAGTCCCAGATTGGGAGAGGGATTGAGAAGGGCTACAGAGCCGACATGAATACCAATGACCCCGAGCATACAAAGGCCGCGCATATAATTAATGGAGCGAATAAAACGTTTTGACATCTTGCACCTCATTCAATATAAGTTTGCACTAGATACTTTCAGTTTTTTATTGTATCATATTTTAAGACACATGTAGAGACAGATGAAAAAAGAGGAAGCGGTTCCTCTCAAAAGGAGACATGGCGCAATGAGTATTTTTTATTATGTACCGGCTGTCCTTGGCGTGCTGTTCATCGGTATCGGCACCTGGCATGGCTGGCGGCTGCGTGCCCTGACGAGACATTGTACGGTCCCGGCTACAGGCATAGTGGTGCAGTTTGACGTACAGAAAAACAAGAGCGGCGATATGTATTATCCTGTTATCCGCTTTCAGGCAGGAGAACAACAGTATACAGCGCGCTATACCTTCGGCAATAGTGAATGGAGCTTTGAAGCTGGCGATACGGTGGATTTGCGCTATAATCCGCAGAAACCGGAAGAAATCTATCTGTATCACGAACAGACAACGCTGCAGCAGTATGCCAGTCCGTTCATGATCATTGTCGGCGGCCTCATTTTTATTGCGACGTATTATATTACAATGTAAGGAAGTATATCCATGACTGATTTTTCTAAACACATGCCAAATCAGGCTGAAGTAAATGAAAAAGCCGTACAGGCTGCAGGAGAATTCCTGCAGGCCCTGGGACTGGACCTGAAACAGCTTGGCATGGAAAAAACACCGTACCGTGTGGCTATGGCCTTTTCTCATTTTTTCTCCGGTCTCAGGAAGGACCCAGAAAACTGCTGGGGTGAATTGATACCCACCCAGTCGGACGGACTGGTTGCCGTACGGAATATCCGCTTTTATTCTATGTGTGAACATCACCTGCTGCCGTTTTTCGGTACTGTCCACATCGCATACTACCCTGCAGAAGGCAGGATTGCCGGGTTCGGCCATTTTGCCGAAGTCGTAGATGTGCTGGCACGCAGACCACAGCTTCAGGAACGGTTTACTTATGAAATCTGCAAAGCCGTGCAGGACGGCCTGGGAGCGCGGGGAGCTCTGGTCATTGTCAGAGGGACCCACTTATGCCTTTCTATGCGCAATCATCTGGGCGGCGATTCGGATATTATTACCCAGGCCGGTCTGGGATGTCTTTCCGATGGCACCGAAGCGGGCCATCAGGCCTGGAAACTGCTCATGGAGGGGGATGCACAGGAATGAAGAGACAACGACGTACCTATCACTGGAAAGACGGCAAGACGCTGACCGTCGGGGAAAAGACACTGATCATGGGCATACTGAATTATACGCCCGATTCCTTTTCTGACGGCGGGACCTGGAATGATGTGGACAAGGCTCTGCGCCATATGGAAGATATGGTGGCAGCCGGCGCGGATATCATCGATATCGGGGCTGAATCATCGCGTCCGGGATTTACGCCTATTTCGGCAGAGGAAGAAATAGGGCGGCTGGAACCTATCCTGCGCCGCCTCGTATCAGAGTGTCCGGTCCCCGTATCGGTCGATACGTACAAGGCAGAAACGGCCCATTATGCCATGTCCTGTGGTGCCCATATTATGAATGACATCTGGGGGCTGCAGTATGCCCCGGAACCAGGTGAGATGGCCGCTGTAGCCGCTGAGTTCGATGTGCCGGTCATTGTCATGCACAATCAGGATGGGACGGAATACGGCGACATCATGGCCGATATGAAGGCCTTTTTTGCCCGGTCTGTGGCCATTGCCGATGCTGCCGGCGTCAGCCGCGACAACATCATTACCGATCCAGGCATTGGATTCGGCAAGACTTTTGAACAGAATCTATATGTCATGAAGCATCTCAGCGAACTGACAGAACTGCCATACCCGCTGCTTCTCGGTACGAGCCGCAAAGGGTTCATTGGCAAAGTGCTGGATCTTCCCGTGACAGAGCGCATGGAAGGGACCGGTGCTACCTGTGTAGCCGGTGTGCTCGATGGGGCGGCCATCGTTCGCATCCATGACGTCGGGCCTATAGCCCGTATGTGTAAAATGGCCGATACCCTTCGGCCGGAGTAAGAGGATAAGGAGATTCCTATGGATAAAATTGTATTAAAAGGACTTCATTTTTACGGTTATCACGGCGTATTTCCGGAAGAGACGAGAAAGGGTCAGCCTTTTTCCGTCGATCTGGTCATGGAGCTGGATACGACCGATGCCGTACGAAGTGACAGCATCAGAGATACGGTGGATTATAGTGCCGTCTATACGACAGTACAGGAAATTGTCGAAGGAAAACCGTATAAACTCATTGAAAAAGTGGCTGCTGTCATAGCCGATACGGTCCTTCGTACCTATGAAAGGATACAGGCGGTGGAAGTGACATTGCACAAACCTCAGGCTCCTATTGATGGTCATTTCGACGATGTGACCTTTGTCATCAGGCGGAGCCGGTCGTGATCCGGGTCTATCTGAGCCTGGGAGCCAATCTGGGCAGGAGGAAAGAGACGCTCCGGCAGGCAGTTCATGCTATTTCCGCTCTTGACGGAGTGCACCTGGCTGCTGCATCATCCTTTTATGAAACGCCGCCATGGGGAAAGGAAGACCAGCCGCCGTTCATCAATGCGGCTGCGCTGGTGGAAACGTCGCTCCCTATCGTGGAATTTCTCCGGGACTGCCAGTCGATAGAAACGACGCTGGGCCGGGTACGTCACGGAAAATGGGGAGCCCGTACCATAGACATCGATCTCGTGTACAGCCCTGATGTGACCTGCCGGACGGCAGAACTGACTTTGCCCCATCCCTACCTGACACAGCGGGCTTTTGTCCTCGTGCCACTGCAGGAAATCGCACCGCATCTGTCGATTGGCGGGGAAGATATCCAGCAGTTGCTTTTAAAACTGCCGGAACGTTGGCAGATTATAAAAACAGAATAGGAGAAGATTATGGAAAAGATACTGATTGCCGATGATGAACAATTGATGAGGCAGCTGGTCATTGATTTTTTAAAACCAGAAGGTTATGAAATCGTAGAGGCTGGTGACGGAAAAGAAGCATTGGAAAAGTACCGGTCAGAACATCCGGATCTGATTCTTCTCGATGTCATGATGCCCGGCTATGACGGATGGACGGTCTGCCGTGAAATACGCCGGGAATCGACGGTACCGATTATGATGCTCACCGCCAAAGGAGAAGAGATTGACCAGCTCTTTGCCTATGATCTGGGTGTCGATGAATATATCACCAAGCCGTTCAGCCCGAAAATACTCGTAGCCAAAATAAAAGCCTTGTTGCGCCGTGTACAGGCTGAAGAAGAACAGCCCCAGGCTGCGGTAGAAGGCGTATCTATCGACCGCGATGCCCGCCAGGTCGTCATTGACGGCAAAAATGTCGATCTCAGCCCGACGGAATATAAACTGCTCAACTATCTCATGACCAATGCCGGCAAGGCCCTGAGCCGCCGCCAGATTCTCAATAAAGTATGGAATTACGAATATTACGGCGACCTGCGCACTGTCGATACGCATATTAACAGACTGCGCATCAAACTGGGTGATAAAGGATATGTAATTAAAACTGTGCGTGGTTACGGGTACCGTTACGAAGCGTCGAAATGATGAAAATATCACTGCGTAAAAAAACGTGCTTTCTCCTTGCTGCCTTTACGATCATATCGGCTCTGCTGCTCATGCTGGCTATCGGCATAGGTTTTAAAACCTTTTATCTGGAGTACAGAAAAGATACACTTATCTCTATGTCCAAGGACATTGGCCGTATGTACCGGGAAGCAGGAACGGATAAGGCGGAACAGTTTGACCGCCTGAGTCAGCAGAACAGTTCTGTCATTTATATCGTGGACAATCAGCATCTCGTCTATTCGTCCATGCCGAACCGGAAAGCCGTACTGGGAAAGCCGTCGTTTGAGGGACAGCAGGTATTTACTGCCCCAGGACTGCAAAGGCTCAATCCTGATGGGGATGAGTCGCCGATGAAAGAACCACGGCATGTTACCATTATGCGCAAGCTGTTCAATGGTGAAACCTTGAGCCGCAATGAAACCAATGAAATCTATATCGATGGCCGGGACGACCATATGCGTTTCATTAGTTATGTCTATCCTGTAGATGAAAGCCGGAAGAGTTATGTCATCGTCTCTCAGCCGCTGGAACCGTTGGAAGCGACGGTCGTCGTCGTGCAGAACTTCGTTGCCATGTGCGGCGTCGTCTGGCTGTTCGTCGCTATCATCGGATCGATTCTGTTTACCAACGCCGTGACAAGGCCGCTGATACATCTGAAAAAATTATCCGTTGCCATGGCCCACCTCGATTTTTCCCATAAGTGGACTGATACGCGCAATGATGAAATTGGCGAACTGGGGCAGAGCCTCAATAACTTGTCAGACCAGCTGGACACGGCCCTTACGGAACTCAAACAGGCGAACAGCGAACTGGAAGTACAGCTGAAAAAAGCCAATGAAGTGGAAAAGATGCGTAAGGAATTCATTTCTGCCGTGTCTCATGAGCTGAAGACCCCTCTGGCTCTTATCCAGGGCTATGCCGAAGGGCTGGACAGTCTCGATGTGGATGAAACGACGAGGCAGCGTTACTGCAAGGTCATACACAGCGAGACGATGAAAATGGATCATCTCGTAAAAGACCTGCTTAACTTGTCCCGGCTGGAAACGGGGACATTCCGTATCGATATGACGGAATTTGATTTCCGGGCTCTCGTAGAAGAAGCGCACTGCCGCTTCGAAGGGGTCATGCAGGAAAAAGACATTCAGTTCTCCTGTTGCCTGCCGGAGGGAATGGTCGTCTACGCCGATCCCGAACGGATTGATACGGTTCTCAGCAACTTCCTTTCCAATGCCATCGATTATACGGAAAAGGGCCGGCGCATCGTCCTTTCTGCTGTGCGTTCCGGTGATTATTATACAATCAGCATCTACAATCAGGGAATCCAGATACCGGAGCAGGATCTCAGCCGCGTCTGGGAACCTTTCTACAAGGTAGATGCTGCCAGGACCCGCAAATCCCAGCGTATTTTTGGCGGTCATGGCCTGGGGCTGGGTATTGTGGCAGCCTTATTGAAACTGCACCACGAAACCTATGGCGTATACAATGAACCGGACGGTGTGACATTCTGGTTCACCCTGAAGGCCTGCTGATCAAAAAAGAAGGTGTCGCATTATGCATTTTGAGCTGCCCCCCAATCGCTAGATTAAAAATCTAACGATTGGGGGCAGTTCATTTGGGGCCTCTTTTGCAAAAAAAATGGGCTCAGATAACCGAGTCCGTTTTTTTCGATGAGGCTATTACTGCATCTTCTATTGCTAAAACGATTTTTTCCCCAGCACGGGATGACTGCATGGCTTCAGTGTCAGATGACCGACGAGATAGCCTGCTTCCTCCAGGGGGATATCTTCCCGGGAGCCATCGTGTTCATACACGCAGAGGGGATGCTCCGTGCCGACTTCACCGCCGGGCAGGTATATGTATTCGTTGTTTTCTCTGTCACCAAAAATGAAACCGGCTAAGAGATGTTTCTGGGCAATCTGGCTCATGGCTGTTCTCCTTTGGCATCAAATGTAATTTCCAGCAGCTGGCAGTCCCGGTAATCGGCAGAGACAAGCTGCAACAGTGTCCCATTATACATGCGCGGGAACATGGTGTTGGGCTGCATGCCGTGGAGATGACCGAACACACAGAGAGGAACATGATATTTTTCCAGGAGCTCTGTAAAACCGCTGGGTTTGGTCAGATCACAGACTGGCGGGTAGTGGAGCAGCAGGATGGTGTGCTGGCAATTCAGTGCTGCCGCTTCCTGCAGGCACCGTTCGACGCGGAGCAGTTCACGGCGGTAGGGTTTGGCGTCCTTTTCTTCATGATAGTGGATGTCGCCGGGGCAGACCCATCCATGAGTTCCGCAGACGGCAATGCGGCCTTCATCGAGAGTGACTGTGCTGCCGTATAAATAGTGCATGCCTTTCCCTTCGTCAAGGCGGTTCAGTTTGCCAGCACTTTCCCACCAGTAATCGTGATTGCCGCGGATGATATATTTAATGCCAGGCAGTTTCCGGATTTCATCGAGATCTTCCTGGGCTTCCTTCAGGTGCATGGCCCATGATGTGTCGCCGGCGATGAGGACGACGTCGTCTTCATGGACGCGGCTGAGCCAGTCTTCCCGGATCCGCTGCCAGTGATTGATCCAGCGGGAACCAAAGACTTCCATAGGCTTTTTTGGCGGATTGCCGGACAGATGTAAATCACCGATTGCAAATAAACGCATATATTATTTCCTTTCAAATAAAATGGTGCGGAGTTTTTCCATGACCCGCTGCTGATGTTCTTTATTGGCGACCTGGGCAATCATATAACCTACGTACAGCGGATTGGTCAGGAAACGGGGAACGATTTTAACGAAGAGCCGGCTGTCACCGGGGAAATCGTAGAAAAAAATATTATAGCTTTCGTTGCGCCACACAAAATCGTGGATGAAATAGTGGGCGACAAGCTGCATATACCGGACGAATTCCGGAAGTTTTTCCTTATTTCCGAGAATGAGGTTGACTTCATAGAAACCGATGATGGGACGGGTCGAGAGATTGATTTCGATGCCGTCCTCTTCGATGATGGGCGTCCCCTGCAGGTGATAGAGCTTGATATCGTCGTGATAATCGTAGTTTTCAAATCCGACTATCTGGGAATGGGGATGATGGATGGTACCGCCGGACATGTACCCGTGATTCCGGTAGAACACGACGGAGCGGAACCGTTTCATATCTTTTACCTGCTGCCATTTTTCCAGGCCGAAAGCGATGAGCTGTGTGGCATAGTCCGGCGTATATTCACAGAATTCGCCATCGCAGTCGTCGCTTTCGATGATCAGCGTCTGCCACGAATCCCTGAGGACCGGATAGGCATTTTCCAGCCATATCATGTGTCCCCTCGTTTCCATAATATTTTTTAAATGGGCTACATCGCAGAACGGACAGTACGATGCGTCGCGATGCACCGTATCCGGTTTCGTCCTGCCCAGGTCCAGGTTGTATACCAGTGTATGTAATGACGGATTGTGTTCCATTATGACGGACTCCTTTACTAATACCTACCGTATATTGTAGCATAGAGATACGCTTTTTCAAATACGATATATGGCCACCGGATGTGGTATAATAAGAAGCACCGGAATCAGATTTGAATTCCGGTATGATTTCTATAAAAAGACTGAGGTACGAACCGTTTATGACGATACGAAACGAAACAGTCCATGACTGGCCGCAGCTGCTGCTCGGCTGGTTCCGGACACACCGCCGCGATCTGCCCTGGCGCACGACGCCGCGGGATCCGTATAAAGTATGGGTTTCAGAAATTATGCTGCAGCAGACAAAGGTAGAAGCCGTCCGGCCTTATTATGAAAACTGGCTGGATCATTTTCCCACGGTGGCAGCTCTGGCCGGCGCATCACAGGAAGACGTACTGCGCCAATGGCAGGGACTGGGGTATTATTCACGGGCACGCAACCTCCATCAGGCCGTCTGCGAAGTGCAGTCCCGGTATGGAGGGAAGGTACCGGATACAGAAAAGGATATGCTGTCCCTTAAAGGCGTCGGTGCTTATACGGCCGGGGCCGTTCTGAGCATTGCCTATGGCCGGCCCGTTCCGGCTGTCGATGGCAACGTGCTCCGCATTTTTTCCCGTCTGTATCTGATAGAAGATAATATCTTATCGGCAAAAGTAAAAAAAGAAGTTACACATCTCGTACAGGAAGTCATTCCCCACGATGCCCCTGGTGATTTCAATGAAGCTCTTATGGATCTGGGGGCAGGGGTCTGCATTCCCCGCAGTCCGCGCTGTCAGGAATGCCCCGTCATTTCCTGCTGCCAGGCTCATGAAAAAGGACGGGAAAAGGAGCTTCCGGTCCGACTTGTCAAAAAGGAGAAGCCTGTCGTAGATGTGACTGTACTGGTCGTTTCCGACGGTCGTTCCTGGCTCATCCATCGCCGTCCGGCAAAGGGCCTGCTGGCTTCTATGTGGGAGTTTCCCAGTGCAGAGGGAAAAGGCAGGGCCGGACTGGATGCCGTCAGGGCCCGATTGAAAGAAGCCGGAATCCGTACGGGTGACGTCACCGGGCCTGCTGGTACGCTGCGCCATGTATTTTCCCACAAAATCTGGCAGATGACAGTGTATACTGCCCCTTATACAGAGGGGACGTTAGGTGATAAGGAGGATTGGCAGTGGCTGCCGCAAGCTGATTACACGCGCGTTCCCTGGGCCGGGCCACATGGGAAAATTACTGCCATAGTATAGATGAAAGGTCTTTTCTTTATTAATTTCATGGTCATCCTGTCCTGTTTTTCCGTGGCCTCAGGTATACTGTACAACTATGTCGTACAAGGCGGGCGGGGAAAGAAACTGGCATTGCTCCTTTCAGGCTGCTGTGCTCTGGGAGCGGGGGAATTGTATCTGTACAGCCGCGCCTTTCCTGATGGGGCAGGGAGCATCGGGCTGACCGTGCTTCACACAGGGGCACTGGTGTCCGTAAGCTGGTTCCTTGCATTCCTCCTGGCATTTCCCGTCCTGCTGATACTGGCGGCCGGTGTCTTTTTGTATCGTCTGAAATGGCGTGTCCGGCCAGCGATACCGGCAGCCGGTGGGGCCGCTGAGCTTCACCGGGGACCGTCTATGAGCCGCCGCACGTTTTTGAAGGGAATGGCTGCCGCCGTTCCTGTCACAGCGGCGACGACGAGCGGCCTGGGAGATGTCATTGGTGAAAGTTATCTGGCCGTGACGAAACTGCCTCTGTCGTTTCCTCATCTGCCAGACTATCTGGAAGGGTACCGCATCGGCCAGATTTCTGATACTCATATAGGACTGTTTTTCAGCCCTGAGGACTTGAAAACGGCCATGGAGCGGCTGGCAGAGGAAAAGGTAAACCGCCTTGAAATCACCGGCGATCTTATCGATGAGCTGAGCCGGCTGCCCCAATGCCGTCAGGTCCTTGCAGATGGAGCAGCACTGTTTCCCGATGGCATCGATTTCTGTTATGGCAATCATGAATATTACCGGGGGCTGGCAGATATTACGGACATGCTGGAAACGACGCCGGTGCGTATTGTACGCAACAGCCATTTCTGTGCCAGTCCCGGCCGGGGCCAGAATCTGTCAGGTCGATCCGGCCGGGATGGCAGGCCATTTTACATTGCCGGTACCGATTTCAGTTTTGCTCCCAGTGGCCATCTCCACGACGAGCAGCGGCGGGAATATACGCAGCAGGCTCTCGATGGCATCCCGGAAGATGCTTTTACGATTCTTCTGGCTCATAATTCGGCGTTCATCGACGAAGGCTTTGCTCACCGTATACCTCTTACGATGTGCGGGCACACTCATGGCGCCCAGTTTGCGCCTATCGGTCCCCTGGTACAGGCCGTAGGGTTCAAGTATCTCCGCGGCCTGTTCAAAAAAGACGGCTCCTATGGCTATGTCAATCGCGGCACCGGTCACTGGCTGCCTTTCCGCGTCCTGTGTTCCCGGGAAGTTACGGTGTACGAATTACAGAAAAAACGGTGATCATATGAATATAGAAAAATATAAAGTTTTCCTTACAGCGGCCCGCAAGGGAAGTTTTATCCAGGCTGCACGGGAACTGGGGTATACGCCGTCGGCCGTGACCCAGATGATGAACTCCCTGGAGAATGAATGCGGGTTCAGCCTTCTCCAGCGGAGCAATAAAGGCGTCGTACTGACCAAAGAAGGTCATGCCATCCTGCCCTATGCCAGACAGCTCGTTGAAGTAGAGGAGAGGCTGGAAGAACAGTGTGAAAATATCAAGGGCATCCATCTCGGCCGTCTGCGCATTGCCGGTTTCACCAGTACGGCCTGTGCTATCATCCTGCCCGTAGTCGAACGCTTCCAGGAACGGTACCCTAATATCGACGTAGACATACTGGAAGAAAATAGCCCGAAAGCACTGGCTGAATGGGTGCGTAGCGGTGTCGCCGATATTACGATTACGACGAAGCAGCCCGATTATGAAAATGAATGGATTCTCCTCAATGTCAATCCTTATGTGGCAGTCCTGTCCAAAGAGAATCCCCTGGCCCAGAAAGATTGTATCACTGCAGAAGAAATGCAGATTTCCCAGGTACTCATGTTCCGTTCCCGTCACGGTCTGGAATCGAACGTAGCCGAGTATATGAAAAAATATCAGTTGCAGCCCCTTTCGACGTTTACGTCCAATTGCAATTATGTCATGCTGAAAAAATTGGAACAGACGAGTTGTGTCAGCCTGCTGCCGGTCTATATGTGGGATTTTTATGCTCCCATGCATCCGGGACTCACAGCACGTCCTATTTCGCCGCCTCTGAGCTGTGATATCATTCTGACGGTAGCTTCCTTTGGCGAATGTTCCGTCCCGGCACGGGCATTTATCGAATGTACGAAAGAGTTTGTCAAAGACAGTCTCACCTGAGTCAGTAACTATTCCATAGGAAAAAGGGGCTGCAGCAAAGTGGAACAAAAAGATTCACCTTGCTGCAGCCCCTTTTTCAGGGAGCCTTACTATAATGTTGATGTCCTGCTGAAATCAGTATACAAGAATCCTAAAAGGGACATGTAATGAGATTTTTGTATCCAGCTGCAGCCAGCGCAGGAACGGACAAAAGCAGTGCTGCAGAACACGAGTTCTTTTGTTGTTTTCATTATAGACAAGAAACTGAGAAAAGGGAAAACAGTAATTCTGTTAACGTAGTAAGAAAATGTTAAAAACAGCCTCATAGCGGATAAAATAAGACAAATCCGCTGTGAGGCTGCCTGTTCCGGCTGATTACGTATGATTGCACCTATGATCATGGCCGGCGTGGTGCTGGCCACCATCAGAATTTCCGTCTCCATGGTGATGATGGTGGCCTCCTGGACAGGTGGCATCGGGATTATACTGCAGCCGGTCTTCCAGAAATGCCTGGACGGCTTCATCGCAGGAGCCCTGTACGCCGCAGTAGAAAGGAAGTCCTGCCTGCTGCAGGGCTTTTCGTGCTCCCGGCCCCATATTGCCACAGAGGAGAACATCTGCCCCGTGATCTTTAAGCCACTGGGCCAGTGGTTCGTGGCTGACGCCATTGGTGGAGATAATTTCGCTGCTGGTTACGGCTTTATTTTCCACCGTATAAAATTTAAATGCTTCCGTCCGCCCAAAATGCTGGAATACGCTGCCGTTGTCATAAGTAACGGCGATAATGCCTTGTGTCGTCATATCCATTCCTCCTTAAACTGATATCCAGACTATTTCTTTCTTCAGTTATAGAGTATACACTATATAACGACATATGTCAATTAATAAAATGGCAAAAGTCAATAATTACAGGTCGAATTCTTTTAGCGTATCCTCTGCAATATGGAGTGTACGCAGCTGGGGCGCTTTTTTATACTGATGACCTTCCATACGTTTTACGATATCGGCCAGACTGGAAACGGCTTTGACGATATACGGTCCTTTATTGAGCATGACACATTCGGCCCGTTCGCTCATGGCGGCATCGGTGATTTCTGCCCGTGAGGGTATGCCGGTCTTGACGAGGTTTTCCAGAACCTGCGTTGCCCAGATGACGGGAACGTGGGCGGCTTCACAAATCCAGAGTATTTCTTCCTGGAGTTCTGCCAGACGGTGATATCCTGCTTCGACGGCCAGATCTCCCCGGGCAATCATGACACCGAAGGGATTCCTGGAGGCTGCCTGGACGATGATTTCCGGCAGATTGTGTACACTGTCTCTGGTTTCTATTTTCGCGATGATTGCCATGTTCCGGGCTTTGTTTCCCAGCCGTTTCTGCAGTTCATCCTGTAAAAGGAGGATATCGGCGCGGTTGCGGACGAAGGAATACCCGATGGCATCGGCATGATGGATGATGAAATCGAGATCGGTCAGGTCCTTTTTTGTAAGGGGCGTAATGTCCAGCGGTGTTTTAGGGAAATTAAGGCTCCGCTTATTTTTCAGGCGGAATCCTTTGGCTTTTGTCGAAACGACGCGCAGGTACGCTCCCTGAGGTGTCAGTCTGGTGACGACACAATTCAGCTTGCCATCATCGATGACGACGGGGTCGCCTTCCTGAAGATGGTCGAATACCTGGGGGATACTGCAGGTGATGATGACATTTCCTGTATAATCAGAAGGATAGTCGGAAATTTTCCCCCGGGCGAGGAAAAAGAAATCGTCTGTATAGACCCGGTCGTCATCTCCGGGGACGAGTACCTGGGAAATCCGGACTTTCGGGCCGGCCAGATCCATGTAAATCTTGCAACGTTTCTTTGTTTCCTTTTCTGCCTTATGGATATGACGCAGCATAGCCTGCCACATATCCTGCGTATCGTGGGCGCAATTGATGCGTGCCATATCCATGCCGGCTTCCAGGAGACTGCGGACCAGTTTGTAGTCTGTGGCTGCTTCCGGCGGCATGGTTACCATGATATTGGTGTACGATGCATCGGGGTGGCTGCCGAAAATCAGATTGGAATTGTGGGCCAGAATACATGTGTATGCAATCATAGTATACCACTGTTGCGGGAAAAGAAAGTATTTTTACGGTAATTTTACAATAAACGGAATCATTTTACGTACCAGGTGGTCACGATGTACAGAGATTAAAAAGTAATTATATGATATAATAAATACACTTCACGCAAAGGAGACAATAGTCATGATAGTATATGTCAACAATGAAGAACGGGAACTCCACGTCTACGACCGCAGCAGCGGTGTCGATTATGCCAAAAGCGTCATATGTTCCCAGGAACGGCTCGATACGGGGATGATGGGCGAATTTATCCTCTCTGAACAGGAATACGACAATTGGAAGGAAATCCTCCAAATTGTGCAGGAATCGGAAGATATCCGTTACGCTTTAAAAGACATAGCAGATCCTGATGAATTAAAGGAATATATTTTTGAGGATACGCAGTATCTCGTTAACGTACGGGAAACGGCCGAAACAGAACGGGTCTGCCTGAAAGAGCTGCAGCAGGCTCTGGAACGGAAGGATAAAGTCTGGCTCCGGAAAAACGGGTTTATCAAAACAATAGAGCATATTTAGTACGAAAAAATTCTTGTCAGTGCACTCATGTTGTGATATCCTTAAAAAGATATAAATTTACTTAGAGTCAGGACAAGGGAGTTTTAATGTGAAAAAATTTTTTTCCTGGTTTTTAGGTATTATTTTTACAGTCATCGTTCTTGTAGCCGGTATTTTTGCATATTGGTATTTTGGATCGACAAATTACCATCTGACGGGTGTTCCCGTCCTCAATTATCATCAGGTCAATAACCGCTATGAGACATGTCTCACTATGAAACCTGAAAACTTTGAAGCCCAGATGAAATATCTGCACGACAACGATTATCATTCCATCACCCAGGCGCAGTTTGATGCCTATATGCGCGGAGAAGGCTCGTTGCCGGACCGTCCCGTACTGATTACCTTTGATGATGGATATGTCGATAATTACGAATTTGCCTATCCCATCATGAAGAAGTACGGATTCCGCGGTACTATATTCCTCATTATGAATCTCATGGACAAACCGGGGTACCTGACCTGGGATATGGTCAAAGAAATGAGTAATGACGAGATGGAATTCGGATCCCATACGATCAGCCATAAACCGCTGACGAGTTTCGACCGCAGTGGCGTGCGCAAAGAATTACAGGAATCGAAAGCTATGATTGAAGCCCGGACCGGCAAGGTCTGTAATTTCATTGCGTTCCCGGAAGGAAAGTTCAACGAAATGATCATGGAAGAAACGAAGAATGCCGGATATGATTACGGATTTACTGTGGAAACGGGCCGTGATTTCCCCTGGGACGATCATTATGATCTCGACCGGGTGCCGTTCTTTGAAGGTCCTGTCAGTTTCAAACATTTCCGTTTCCGCCTGACCTTTAGTGCTTTCAGTGCCCTGTTGTGGAAGACCCACGCATATTTGAATAATATGGAAATGACAAAGCCATTGGCCGAACATATTCCTCAGCCGTGAGAAATATGGCCTGGCAATGACCGCTGCCCCAGGAGAATAATTTCCTGGGGCAGTCGCTTTTGGAGGAGGTAAGAGACATGAAATCCTATGTAAAGTTAGCTGCTGTACTGAGTGTCATACTGGCTGTTTCCGTATTCAGCCTGCCATCAGCCAGAGCCAGTGAAACGGCTGCTGCCGTACAAGCTCCGGACCAGACTGCTATACAGACCATATCACCGGAAAAGAAGATGAAAAAGGAAAAAAAGAAAACGACACAGAAGCAAACGAAAAAAAACGTGCAGACAGAACCGGCCAGCACGGAAAAAGGCGATGTCCGTCAGACAGGACAATCATCAGGTGATGAAGGCCTCGCTGTATACGACCCGGCCAAAGATGCTGCCCCGGCGGAAGGACTGGCCATTGAGGAAACGAATTTCCACTTCAGGGAACCGCTCCTGGTCCGTCCCAAGACAGATATGATTGTTATTCATCATGTAGGGATTCCTGACGGTGATACATCAGCTGCCGCTATTCATCGGGCACACCTGGCCAATGGCTGGGCTGGCATCGGCTATCATTATGTCATCCGTAAAAACGGCGTCATCGAACGGGGCCGCCCCCTGGCCGTCGTGGGAGCTCATGCCTACGGGGAAAATTATCATACAGTCGGCATAAATGTAACCGGGAATTTTGAAAAAGAAGTCCCGACCGATGCCCAGATGAAATCCCTGACGGAACTGGTAACGGCTCTGTGCCGTATCTATCATATCGATCCCGGACCAGCGACCATTGTCGGTCATCGCGATGTCAACAGCACGGACTGCCCGGGAAAGAACCTCTACCGGCTCCTGCCACAGCTCCGCGATGATGTAGAACTCAATCTCTATACCGAAAAGCTGAAAGGGACCCATCTGCTGAAACTAAAAAAATACGAAACACAAAACCGTAGCCCTATGTAACAGAACCGTCCCGGTTCACATACAGCCCTGCCTATACCGGAAGTATCACGACTCAGAAAGAACAGCCTGACAGAGTCGTTCGATGGCTTCCGGTATTTTTTTGCTTTCCAGACTGGAATAATTTATCAGATATGTATGGGACGCATCCGGATGTGGTTCATGATAATACCCGGATAGGGCGGCAAGGTGCAGTCCCTGTTTCTGAAAACGTTCCTTCAAGCAAATGTCGTCAAGGGAGGTATGAAAGCGCAACAGAAAATGCAGGCCGGCACATTGTTCGATAATATCAGCTTTCCCGGCGAGGGCGCTCTTTTTCAAGGTATGAATGAGCAGATCCCGCTTTTTCCGGTAATACGTCCGCATGCGGTTCAAATGTTTTTCAAAATAACCATCATTGATGAACCGGGCTAGTGTATACTGTTCAAAGTTTGATACGGTGCAGGAAAGAAATCCCAGAGATTCCTGGAAAGGCTGGACCAGTTCGGGAGGCAGGACCATATAACTGATGCGTATAGTTGGCGTCAGCGTCTTGGAAAAGGTATTCATATAGATGACTTTACCGCCTGCGTCGATGCTGAACAGAGTCGGGACCGGTTTGCCTGTAAATCGGAATTCACTGTCATAATCATCTTCGATGATATACCGTCCCTCTGTTTCATTGGCCCAGCCCAGAAGCTCATAGCGGCGGGCGATAGGCATAACTCTCCCTGTTGGGAAATGGTGAGATGGACTGATATGGGCAATCGATGCATGAAGTTGTCGCAGTGCGTCCATTGAAATTCCTCCATCATCGAGAGGGGCATAGCGGCATGTCATGCCATTGCTTTCATAAATGCGTCGTACCTTGGCGTAACCCGGATCTTCCAGGCAAATAATGTGCCGTGTTCCCAAAAGGCGTACAATCAGGCTGTAGAGATATTCAGTTCCGGCTCCGATGACTATCTGTGATGGGGATGCATACATGCCGCGGAATCGTTGCAGATGGCCAGATACAGCCTGACGCAAGGTCAGACATCCTCTGGCAGGGACGGGCTTCATGAGACGGGACGTAATATCAGCTACATAATATCCCCGTTTGGGACGGGAATATATATCCTTCTGTCAGTAACTGGCTATAAGCATTTTCTACAGTGACAGTACTGATTCCCAGATGAATGGCAAAGGTACGTTTCGATGGTAGACGTTCGCCAGGCCGTAGTTTACCACATTGGATATCTTCCCGAAGACAGCGATATAAATGTTCGTAGAGAAATTCTGACCTTATATTTTCAAAAGAATAGGTAATCATAACAGACATCTCATCCAATCTGACCTAATAAAATATATAATTATTGAACATTTTAATAAGGTCAATTTAGATTATACTAATACCCGTAAGAAATATCAAGATATATCATGTGGAGGAGATAATAATGACCAGAGAATCAAACGAACGTTATGAATTGAACAAACAGTTGGCACAAATGCTGAAAGGTGGCGTTATTATGGATGTTACAACGCCTGAACAGGCTAAAATTGCTGAAGAAGCCGGTGCCTGTGCTGTCATGGCGCTGGAACGGATCCCGGCTGATATACGGGCTGCCGGCGGCGTATCCCGAATGAGCGATCCGCATATGATTAAAGGAATTCAGGATGCCGTTTCTATTCCTGTTATGGCAAAATGCCGCATCGGCCATTTTGTAGAAGCCCAGATTCTGGAAGCTATTGAAATTGATTACATCGACGAAAGTGAAGTTTTGTCGCCAGCAGATAATATATATCATATCAATAAAACTAAATTTAATGTACCCTTCGTCTGCAGTGCCCGCAATCTCGGTGAAGCTTTGCGCCGCATAGAGGAAGGGGCCTCCATGATCCGCACAAAAGGTGAACTGGGTACAGGCGATGTCGTGCAGGCAGTCAGCCATATGCGGCTCATCAATTCAGAAATCGCGGCCCTTACGGCTAAACGGGATGATGAACTGTATGAAGCCGCCAAATTGTTGCACGTACCTTATGATTTAGTTAAATACGTTCACGATGAAGGCAGACTGCCTGTCGTCAAAAATCAACTGGCATTGTCATTCCATCCCGAAGTCGGGCAGGATACACGTATACATGAATTTTTTCTTGACAGGGTCTGTCAGAGAAAAGTACAGTGACTGTTCTGTCAAAGAAAATTCAGGATAAACAAAACAGAGACTGCAGTAAAATGTGATATGCTCCCCCTATGAAAGACAGTAAAAAATAAAACTGTCATTATAGGGGGAGCATATCAAAGGCATTTTGCTGCAGCCTCGTTCGTTATTTACTCGAATTGCTCTATCAGGTTCTGAAATACACTGGTATGAGAAGGATACCAGTCAGTAAAAGGCTGGGAATCGGCGAGGAGACGGTCATTTAATGCCAGGAAGAACGCCGGCAGATTTTTTGCTGTTATGGTTCCGATCCGGGTACCCATGACGCTGTGACCGATGGCATAACTGCCGCCGGCATATATATCGAAGGCTTCTTCCATCGTATTTTCAGTCTTTTTACTGGATCCACGCAGTCCCAGTATAGCCAGCTGTTGAACTGTGCAATTGGAGGGACAGCCGGAAAAATGGCATTTCGGCAGAAGCGTCGTGTCTTTGCCGCTGTCCCGGAGCACGGTGGCGATATGGATGAAAGTACCATGGGAGTCGCGCAGTCCTTGTTGGCAGACTGTTGCGCCGATGCAGCTGACTGACTGCTCGAAGGCTGTCCTGGCTGTGTCATCTGCTGTTATATCTGCTATGGTCCGGGCTTCTTGGGCCGTCAGATTAATGATGTACGCCGTTTCATCGGCATTAAGCCGGATTTCTACACCCTCCATGGCAGAAAGTGATGTAAGCAGACGGGAGAATACGGTCATGTCCGGAGTACCGCCCAGAGGTTTGTATGTAACATAATACAGGCCGGGCTGTTTTTGTTTTTCAATACGCGGGTCAGACAAAATCCGGTCATCGGCACTGCCTTTGATTACCGGATGGGGCCGTTCAATAGTCAGTTTATAATCTCCCTCAGACCGGACGTGCCGGACGGCCTCCTGCACGGCATTACGGAATGCATCTTCTCCCATGGCTTCCAGAATGAAACGGGAACGATTGCGGCCGCGATGCTCATAATCGCCGTATTTCATATAAATATCACGTGCATAGGCGAAAATATAGTAAGAAATATCGAGGGGATCGACGCAGCTGTCGATGAGGATGCCAAAGCGGGAGCCATTGACACCAAATCCGCCGCCGGCATAGACGTCAAACGTGTGGTCCTTGCGGGCTACGAATCCCAGATCTTTGAACGTTGCATGTCCTTCATTGTCGAGGCCGTTTGAAAAGCTGATTTTAAATTTGCGGGGAAGGTTCAGCTTGGGCATGAGATTGATGACGAAGTGGGAAGCTGCTTCTATATAGGGTGTCATGTCGAAATATTCACCTTCTTCGACACCATGAAGCGGGCTGGCCGTTATATTACGCGGATTATCGCTGCCAGCGCCATAACAGTATATGCCGGCATCAAAGCATTCCTGATACAAAGACAGAAGCGCATGTTCGGACAAATGGTGAATCTGCAGGGCTTCACCTGTCGTAAAGTGGACCAGGGCCGGTTGATAGCGTTCAATAATATCGTGTAAAAAGATGACATGTTCTTTTTTTATAGCACCGCCGGAGAAGCGCAGACGCAGCATAGAACTCTGTCCGCCCCGTTCACCGTAACTGCCGAATTTGCCAGAGGTGCTTTTGTATTTTGCTGGTGGCAGCTCCTTGGCATAAAAGGCATGGCAGGCCTTTTGAAAAAGAGGGAAACGGCTCCGCAGTTCTGATTTTGTTTCCTGGGAAATCTGGGTCATGGGAAGGCTCCTTTCGGAAAAAGAAAGTATAGTAATGAACTTAGTATAACAGAATACCTGACATGTGGCAAAAAAGACTTTGTTTTTTTACAAAGATGCCACAGGATATATAAAAGAAATTTACAAAAGTATAGCAGAATAGTAGTGTTCGTACAGAAGAGGAGGGGTTATATGAAACGTCTTTTTCTCTCTTCCAAGCTGATGTGGAGCGCACCTCTGCAGGATATGGCACAGGTCGTTCAGGATAATCAGCTGGCAGGGATAGAAGTATGGGCACAACATTTTTTTTTATCATCAGTACGACAAGGCTGCCTATAGAGAATATGCAAGCAAATTCCAGATAGAGACCTTTGTACACAGTTGCAGCTGGGATCTGAATCTGGCTTCGCTCAATGAAGAAATACGATAGGCTTCTGTCCAGGAATTCGTAGCATCTCTCCGTCTGGCAAAGGAACTGGGGGCTGCTGAAGTGACGGTCCATCCCGGTCATATGACCATGCCGTTCCATCGGTCATGGTTCCTATTGAAAACAGGGACCTTGGCATGGTATTCCAGTCTTTTGCCCTGTGGCCTCATATGACTGTGCAGGAACATGTTGAATTTCCTCTGAAGAGCCGGAAAAAAGCAGACTGGCCGGCTGCAAAAAAGGAAGCCGCTGTCTCACAGGCCATTCATGATATGGGGCTCGATGCACTGGCAGACCGCTATCCCGGGAAACTTTCCGGAGGGCAGCGGCAGCGCGTATCCCTGGCCCGGGCCATCGTCAGCAAGCCGTCCATCCTGCTCATGGATGAACCGCTGAGCGCTCTCGATGCAGAACTCAAAATCAACATGCGCAAAGAATTTCAGGATATACACCGCCGCACCGGTGCCATCATCATATACGTCACCCATGATCAGAGTGAAGCCCTGGCTATGGCCGACCGTATCCTGGTCATGCGCCATGGTGATATCGAACAGCTGGGAACGCCGGAAGAAATCTATACTCATCCGGAAAATGAATTCGTCGCTACTTTCGTCAGCAAATGCAATCTTCTCCATGGAACCTGGCAGGGAAACGATTTCTATGTAGCCGGTCATCCTCTCGTATATCGCGATACCGGCGTGGCCGGCACGCTGAAAGAAAAGGGCCTTTATCCGGTCCGGCCGGAACAGTTCCACATTACCTATGACGGGCCGGGCCTTGAAGCGACTATAACGAACCGGCAGTTCCACGGCAGGGAAATACACTATGCCGTTATCTGCGGAAAGGAACAATTCCGCGTCTTTGCCCGGGCAGGAGAGTATTTGCTCCCGGCGAATCCGTACGGCTCGTATTTACGGCATGAAAAGAGGAAAGAACATGAATTTTTTATTTGATCTGCATACCCATACGCTGGCAAGTGGCCACGCTTATGGTTCTTTTACGGATTATATTGCTGCGGCACGGAAACGGGGCCTCTGGGGACTGGGAGTATCGGAACATTCCAGCTCCATGCCTGGCGCGCCGCAGCCTATCTTTTTTACCAATTTCAAAGTCATCCCTGACATCATAGACGGGCTGCACATCTTTACGGGGATGGAACTCAATATCATAGATTATGAAGGCCATGTCGATATGGAAGAACGCATATTGCAGAAAGTCGATTACGTCATTGCCAGCCTTCATAAAGACTGCATCCAGTCCGGATCGGTAGAGGAGAACACTTCGGCTCTCGTTCATGCCATGAAGAATCCCTATGTCAAAATACTGGGTCATCCTGACGATGACCGTTTTCCTGTCGATTATGAAAAACTCGTAGAGGCTGCTTCTCATGAGCACATCGCCATGGAAATCAATAACAGTTCGGCATCGCCACGCAATGGGCGCATCGGTGCAGAAAAAAACATTCCTACGCTGCTCAAGTACTGCCAGCAGTACCAGGTTCCTGTCATTGCCGGCAGTGACGCCCATATCTGGCTCGACGTAGGAGATCTTACGCGTTCTGAAACCTTTTTGCAGGATGCCCGTTTCCCCGCATCACTTGTTCTGAATACGACAAAAGAGGGATTATTATACGTCCTCAACGATACACCGAGACGGGAACGATTCGCTGCCAGTCTGTCTGAATAGACGGTGTACCGTGCCCCAGACTGTATGAGAAACCAAAAGAATGAGATGGAAAAGTGTACCACCTTTTTTTATTGCAACACCGGCTGTGCAGGTATATAATGAGACTTGTTTTGGTGTGTTTTGATTCATAGTTTCATTTAAAAGCAGCAGTGTATGCATGAGGAGGCTTTTCTATGTCATCTAAATTAGGCACAATCTGTATTGTGTTGACAGCGATTGCCTTCGGGACAATGGAAATTTCATTGAAAATCGCGGGTACTGCGTTTACCCCCTTTCAATTGACATTTCTCCGTTTTCTCGTCGGAGGTCTGTTGTTGATGCCCCTGGCACTCCGGGATATGAAGAAACGCAGTATCCGCCTGAGCAGTTCCGATATCGGTTATCTGGCAGTACTGGGGCTGATCAATATCTGTTTCAGTATGATTTTATTCCAGATTGGGGTTAATATGGCCAATGCCGGTCTTGCGGCTATCGTCTTTTCCAGTAATCCTGTTTTCGTCATGATTTTCTCGTATTTTATCATCCATGAAGCCTTTACCCGCAAGAAAGCTATTACCCTGGTCCTGAGTATCGTCGGCCTGATTATCGTAGCTAACCCGGTAGCCATTATCGAAAGCGGCAACTTCGGTCTTCTTGTCTCGGCAGCCGCAGCCGTTTCCTTTGCCCTCTATACGACGCTGGGCAAGCTGCGGATTGACAAACTGGGCGGCAATGTGGAAAACGCCTTCAGCTTCCTTTTGGGATGCGTATTTTTGTTCTTCATTCTCATAGTACATGGCGATCCCATTCTGGGGGGCATCGATTCCCGTACCATCTGGCCTCTCATTTATTGCTCACTCGTTGTTACAGGCTTCGGGTACCTGTGCTTTATGAAGGCCATTGAACTGACCGGCCCTTCCAATGCGTCCTTTGCCTTCTTCATCAAACCGGTCATCGCGCTGATTTTGTCGGCAATCATCCTGTCGGAACCGATTACATTCAATGCCGTCATCGGTCTGGTCCTCATCCTTCTGGGATGTACTATGGCGGGGCCGATTGAACATCTCCTGTTCCGCCATCATGCTGTCGGCGAAATCGAAGGACGGCAGAACCATCCGGCCTGGATCCGGGAAGATGCGGAATGCCCGCTGGTTATCACCATTTCCCGGGAATTTGGCAGTGGCGGACGCAATATAGGCAAACTCGTGGCCCGCAAGCTGGGCGTGCCGTACTATGACACGGCTATTCTCAACATGACGCGGAAAGAACATCCCCAGACATTTGAAGCCTGGCGTAAAGAAAAGGACAATCACCTCAGCCCGCTTCTTGCCAAAGTCTATGATGATTACGTCCATTATTCGACAGGATATGAATCGAAACGGCAGGAAATGTTTAATGACGAATCCGATGTCATCCGTGAACTGACAAACGGCAAATCCTGTGTCATCGTTGGCCGGCTGGCCAATTATATTCTGCGCAAGCGCCCGAATACGTTTAATGTATTTATTTCTTCTGACCCTGACTGGGCCGTACAGCGCATCATGCTGCGTGAACACGTCGATGCTGATACGGCCATGAAAATCCGCAACCGGGTCAATAAAGAACGGCGGGATCACTGCATGTATTGCACCGATTCGTACTGGGGTTATGGGGCCAATTATGATATGAGCCTCAAATCCAGTGACTACGGTGTCGTAAAGACGGCAGATCTCATTCTGGCGGCAGCCCGGCACAGACTCACCATTTCCAAAGATGAGCTCAATCCAGTTGGAAAAGATAACGCCCAAAGAGAAGAAAAGGCAGCGGTTGTTCCGGAATCCTGATGGGGCAGTGCAAAAATTCTTTTGAAAAAGACTTGCATTATGCTGCTATATCGGGTATACTATTCTACGTCAAATAAAATATAGTTCCATCAAGAGACGGCGGAGGGACTGGCCCTGTGATGCCGCAGCAACCTTCATCTATTGAAAGGTGCTAAATCCAACAGTGTATATACTGGCAGATGGGTATACGTAGCCCCCTCTTGTCAGAGGGGGCTTTTTTTACATACGTACCAATGGAACTAACAAATTAAGGAGGATATACAAATGGCTAAAAACCGCGAATTCTTTACATCTGAATCCGTCACCGAAGGTCATCCCGATAAAATGGCTGACCAGATTTCCGACAGCATCCTTGATGCCATCCTGGCAAAAGACAAGAACGCCCGCGTTGCCTGTGAAACGCTGGTAACGACTGGCATGGTACACGTTGTAGGTGAAATTTCTACTACCTGCTATGTCGATATTCCTCATATCGTCCGCGAAACAATCCGCGAAATCGGCTATACACGGGCTAAATATGGCTTCGACTGCGATACATGCGGCATCCTCGTTTCCCTTGACGAACAGTCTTCGGATATCGCCATGGGCGTTGATGAAGCATTGGAAGCTAAAGAAGGGCAGAAGGATAAATTTGATATGATCGGTGCTGGTGACCAGGGCATGATGTTCGGTTATGCTACCAACGAAACCGACGATTATATGCCCCTGCCTATTTCCCTGGCACACCGTCTGGCACGCCGTCTGGCCAAAGTCCGCAAAGATGGCACCTTGTCCTATCTCCGCCCCGATGGCAAGACACAGGTTACGGTTGAATACGAAGATGGTAAACCGGTCCGTATCGATACGATTGTCATTTCGGCGCAGCACAGCCCCGATGTAACGCGGGATCAGATTGAAAAAGACCTTCTCGAATACGTCATCAAACCGGAACTGCCAGAAGGCCTTTTTGATGACAAAACAAAATTATATATCAATCCGACGGGCCGTTTCGTCATCGGCGGTCCCCAGGGCGATTCGGGCCTCACGGGACGGAAAATCATCGTCGATACCTATGGTGGCATGGCCCGTCATGGCGGTGGCTGCTTCTCCGGCAAGGATCCCACAAAGGTAGACCGTTCGGCAGCGTATGCAGCCCGTTATGTAGCCAAGAACATTGTAGCTGCAGGTCTGGCTGATAAAGTCGAAATACAGCTGGCCTATGCCATTGGCGTTGCCCGCCCTGTTTCTATCCATGTAGAAACATTTGGCACCGGCAAGGTCGATAATGACGTCATCGTCAGCCTGATCAACAAGCACTTTGACCTGCGTCCGGCCGGCATCATCGAAATGCTCGACCTGCAGCGCCCGATTTACAAACAGACCGCTGCCTATGGTCACTTTGGCCGCAATGATCTGGATCTTCCCTGGGAAAAGACCGATAAAGCCGACGTGCTCCGTAAAGAAGCCGGGTTATAAGTGGCAATTATCGTTGATGACTGCCTGAGGAAAGTGTATGACTTCACTTTCTACAGTACTTTACGGATTGACAAATATGCTCTTTTTGAGTATAATTTCAATGTGTGCAGTAAAGCACTCCCTAACATACATTTGGAGGGAGGGATATAGAATGGCAGAAATCAAAGTTGGTAAAAATGAATCCTTAGACAGCGCACTGCGCCGTTTCAAGCGTTCTTGCCAAAAAGCAGGTGTTCTTTCCGAAGTACGGAAACGTGAACACTATGAAAAACCGAGCGTACGGAGAAAGAAAAAATCTGAAGCAGCACGGAAACGGAAGTATAGAGCATAATCGCAAGGAATAGAAAGGTGATATCATGTCTCTGAAAGAAGAACTGCTTCAAGATATGAAGACGGCAATGAAAGCCAAAGAAGCTGGTAAAACAGCTCTTTCCGTCATCCGCATGGTCCGTAATTCCATCAGGAACACGGAAATCAATGGCAAGTGCGAACTGGATGACGCTGGCGTAGCCGCTGTCATTGCCAAAGAAATGAAACAGCGCAAAGAATCGCTGGCTGAGTTTGAAAAAGCTGGCCGCAGCGACCTGGCAGACCAGACAAAGGCTGAAATGGCCGTTCTGGAAAAGTACATGCCGAAACAGCTGACGGAAGATGAAGTTGCGCAGATTGTCCGCGACGCCATTGCCGGGCAGGATGTATCGTCTCTTAAAATGGGCGATGTCATGAAGCTCGTCATGCCGAAAGTCAAGGGCAGAGCCGACGGAAAGCTGGTTTCCCAGACCGTCAGAAAAATCTTACAAAACAAGTAGTGAATTTATCATAAATCGCTTGACAAATCCGCTGATTGATTGTAATATTTAACCATGATTTAGACAACAAAATAAGTCATGAATCAAGTCAAAGAAGACTTCAAACCAAATTTTGGGGAGAAGTCTTTTTTTATTTGTTAAGGAGGAATTGGGTATGGTAAAAGAAGATTTAGTTTATGTCATTCCTGCAGGTCAGTATGGTAAAGAAGGGGTATTGGCCCTGCTCGAACAGCATCCGGAAATCAAATTTGTATCGCTCGTCGGCGTCGATCTGGCTGGCAATGATACAGATGAAAAGATTCCTATTTCTACGTTCTTTGATGACTATGATGATTTCTTCAATGCAACGGCCTTCCAGACAGACGGTTCTTCCGTCGTCCTGCCGGGCATTGCAACGCTTTCCAACGCCCGTGTCGATATCAAAGCCGATCCCGGCGTAAACTGGTTTGTTGATTATAACGATGGCAACATCGACTATGCAACAGGTAAGCCGGTTGGTACTCTCCGTATCCCCAGTTTCCTGCGTCATGCAACGGGCTATATCGATTCCCGTTCGATTCTCCGCAATACACTGAATTATGTTAACGATGAACTTTTAGCAGTCATCAAAAAATATGGAATCAAAGGCCTGACCATTAATACCGACGATATTGAAAAAATCGTATTTACGACGGCAACGGAACTGGAATTCTGGGTCAAGACCCCGAGCCAGGAAGTAGCTACGCGCAGCCTTTCCGTTACTCAGAAATTGCAGGAATCGTACTGGCAGCGTACACACGGCGTAGTCCGTACAGCTCTTGAACAGGCTGTCGAACGTCTCCGTCTCTATGGTCTTGAACCGGAAATGGGTCATAAAGAAGTCGGCGGCATCAAAGCCCAGATTGATGATTCCGGTAATCTGATCTACGTTCTCGAACAGCTGGAAATCGACTGGAAATACACAGGTGATCCGGTACAGACGGCTGATAATGAAATCCAGGCACGTGTCATCGTTCGTGAAGTATTCCGTGAAAACGGCCTCGAAGTTACCTTCCAGGCTAAACCGATCCAGGGCGTTGCCGGCAGCGGCGAACACACTCATATCGGCATTGGCGCTATCATGAAGAATGGCAAATTCGTCAACCTCTACAACCCTGATGATATGTCCCAGGAATTCCTTTCCTCCCTCGGCTATGGCGCTATCATGGGTATCCTGAAACATTACGAAGTCATTAATCCGTTCGTTTCTTCGACAAACGATGCCCTCAATCGTCTGAAACCGGGCTTCGAAGCTCCTGTTTGCATCGTAACGGCTCTTGGCGGTGAAACACCGGCTGTACAGTCCCGTAACCGTTCGGTCCTCATCGGCCTGATCCGTAACACGATGAAACCGGCTGCTACCCGTTTCGAACTGCGTGCACCGAATGCTTTCACCAATACGTACATTGCCGTCTCCCTGCTGTATATGGCTGCTCTCGACGGTATCAAATATGCTCTGTCCTCTGGTAAGACGCCGGCTGAATTATGTGCTGAACTTTCTAAGAAACCGGGCGATGATGCTGATTATCTTGAAAAAGACCGCGCATACCGCAGCGAAGTCGATGTATTTGAAGCATATACCGATGAAGAACGGGCTGACATGTTTGGCAAAGCTCCGAAGACAGTTTGGGAAAACTTCAAAGCTCTCGACGAATATCCGGAAAAACTGGCTGAACTCACCAAAGGTGCCTTTGAAGAACGCTTCGTAGAATCGTTCAAACTGGGTGCTCTTACACGCTGGGCTCTGGAACTCCAGTATCGTATCATTCCTGATAACCTGGAAAAAGTCATTGCCTGCAAACAGCTTCATACTGAAGCCGATTCCAATCCGCTGGAAGTCGAACGCTGGAAGACGATTAACACGCTCCGTACAGAACTGGGCCGCGACACAGAAAAGAATCTGTCTATCTTCTCCAAGATTAAAAAAGCCCTGGCTGTCAAAGATTATGATACGGCTTCCGACCTGATGGTCATCATGAACGACAAGATGGATGAATTGCTGAACCTGTACTATGAATACAGTCACAATGCATTCTAAGTATTTCCCTGAATGATCATTTTGCAGTAGATTAATTGGAACTGCCCCATATGGTTAATGCCATCATGGGGCAGTTTTTTTATAAATGATTCCTTTTTAGCAAAGTAGATCTAACGACTCGGTGCAGCATATCTATTCTTAAAACACATACATACGCCCCAAATATGGCTTATACATTCGCAAGGAGTATCAATAACCTGTATTTAAGTACAGGTTATTTTTTTTTGGAATTTAGTATTCTATAAGTAGATAATAAACGAACTGTATGTAATTACGAAAAAGTTTGTAAAGAATCCATGTATAAAGGAGGTCATACTATGGGTTTGATTAAAGCAGCAGTGGGTGCGGCAGGCGGCGTCCTGGCCGACCAGTGGAAAGAGTTTTTCTATTGCGACAGTATGCCTGCAGACGTCCTGATGATGAAAGGGCAGAAACGGATCAGTTCCCGTGGCCGCAGTTCCAACACGGGTGGAGAAGACAACATCATTTCCAATGGATCGAAGATTGCCGTCAATAACGGCCAATGCATGATGATTGTCGAATCGGGCAAGGTCGTCGATCTCTGCAACGAGCCGGGCGAATATATTTACGACCAATCTACGGAGCCATCTATTTTTACAGGTGATCTCAAGCAGGGACTCAAAGACATGTGGGGGCAGATGAAAGAACGGTTTACCTTTGGCGGCGATACGGGGAAAGACCAGCGCGTTTATTATTTCAACATGAAAGAACTGGTCGGTAATAAATACGGTACGCCACAGGAAGTCCCCTTTAAGATGAAAGATCCCGATACGGGCCAGATTCTGACAATCCGCCTGCGCTGTTTCGGCGAATACAGCTATCACATCGTCGATCCAGTCCTGTTCTATACGAACGTGGCCAGCAACGTTACAGACTTGTATGAACGCAACCAGATTGACAGTCAGCTGAAGTCAGAGCTTCTCAATGCATTACAGCCGGCCTTTGCCAAGCTCAGCGCCCAACGCATCGACTACGTGGAACTGCCGGGACGTACCTTTGAAATCGCCGACGCCCTGAATGAGGTATTGTCCAAGCGCTGGCGGGAACTGCGCGGTCTGGAAATCGTATCCTTTGGTATCAACAGCATCAAGGCCAATGAAGAAGATGAAGCGAAGATTCAGAAAGTTCAGATGAGTAAGACACTGTCAGATCCGTCAATGGCTATGGGAGCTATGGCTGATTCTACCAGCGATGCCATGCGCATGGCAGCCCAGAACGAAGGCGGTGGCGGCGCAGCTTTCGGTTTCATGAATATGAATATGGCCGGCAATGCCGGTGTCGGCATGTATCAGCAGATGGCCCAGCAGCAAGAAATGATGAAGCGGCAGCAACTACTGATGAACCAGAAGCAGTTGGAAGCAGAAATGGCCCGAGTGAAGGCGGAAGCAGAACGGGTAGTGGCTGCGCAGGCAGGCGGAGCGACGGCGGCCGGTACGACAGGCAGCTGGACCTGCCCGCAATGCGGCACGGCGAACCAGGGCAAGTTCTGCTTGAACTGCGGCACGAAGAAACCGGAACCTAAGCCTGCAGATACATGGGACTGTGACTGCGGCCAGACGGGCAATACGGGGAAATTCTGTATGAACTGCGGCAAGGCCAGACCCGAAGGGAAAGGGCCGGAAGCGGGATGGACCTGCCCCCAGTGCGGCGCCGTCAATCAGGGCAAGTTCTGCATGGAATGTGGAACGAAAAAACCGGCCGATGCCCCACTTTTCAAGTGCGATAAATGTGGCTGGCAGCCACCTGATCCCCATCATCCTCCAAAATTCTGCCCTCAGTGCGGCGATCCCTTTGATGATAACGATAAACAATAGCCAATGAAATGAGGTGAGACTATGGCTAATACCTCTGTGGGCTATACATGCCCCAATTGTGGAGGCCCTCTGGAATGTACAGCCAAGGTAACCTGTCCGTATTGCGATACGGAATTCGAAGTTGCCAAAATCGAAGAACTTTTTGCCAAACAGGAAAAGATGGCGGCAGAAGCCCAGGCAGCAAAGGAAGCTAAATGGGATACGGCAAATGCCGGCAGTGAATGGGGCGAAGACGAAGCAGCCCAGATGCAGACCTTTACTTGTTCCTCCTGTGGCGCTGAGCTGGTCAGCGATGGCAATACGATGGCGACGGAATGTTGCTACTGCGGCAACCCGACCATGATCCCCAGCCGTTTTTCGGGGATGCTCAAGCCGGATTTCGTCATTCCTTTTAAAAAGACGAAAGACGAGGCCGTAGCCGCTTTGAAAGAATTTTATAAGGGAAAACGTCTCCTGCCCAAAGCCTTTACGGCAGACAACCGCGTCGAAGCTATCCAGCCCATGTACGTGCCTTTCTGGCTCTTTGATTCAGCAGTGACGGCTTCGGCTGAATTCAAGGCCGAAACCGACACGGTCTATGAAACGAAAGACGAGCGCATCACCGAAACCAGCGTCTACCGTTGTGACCGCAAAGGGACCATGCGCTTTCAGCGTATCCCCGTCGATGGCAGCCAAAAAATGGATGACACGTATATGGAAAGCATCGAGCCTTACGATTATGATGGCATGATGGCTTTCAGCAGTGTCTATTTGACAGGATGCCTTGCCGATAAATACGATGTTGATGCCGAAGCAGCTGTACCCCGGGCAGACGAACGGGTCCGCCAGAGCGCCATCGGTGTACTCGAAGATACCGTCGAAGGTTATGACCGGGTAGAACTCAAAGAAGATGTCATCAGCAAAGACGAAGGAGCTGTGTCCTACGCCATGGCGCCGGTATGGATCCTGACGACGCGTTACCAGAATCAGCCCTATACCTTCATGATGAATGGCCAGACCGGCAAGATGATCGGCAGCCTGCCCTATGACAAGCAGAAAGCTAATCTGTACTGGGCCGGCAGTGCCTTGATCTTGACGACGATTTTCTACTTCATTGCCAAGTGGTTCGTGTAAGGAGGGATAGCTATGAAAGGATATGTAACCAAGAGTCTGCTGTTCCTGGCCTGTCTGTTCTTCCTGGCGATGAATGTCTTGGCCGCCAATCCGTCCAGCCTGGCTGACGGGGCCCAGCTCCTGAAGGGCAGTGAACGCATTGCCGTGCTGAATGAACTCGGCAACATTGAAAGGAAATACGGCGTGCGCCTGGCCGTCGTCACCGTCAAGACGACGAATAAAGTAAAAATCGGCGACTATGCCAATCAGCTCCTGGACAGCACCTATACAGACGGGAAGAACGGCAATATGGTCCTGGTCCTGGCCATGGACACACGCGATTACTACATCGCTACGGATAAGGCCATGCGCCAGCGCATTACTGATAAAGGCGGCATCCCGGCACTGGAAGAACAATTCCTGCCACTGCTGAAAGAAAAAAAATATGCCGATGCTTTCAAAGCTTATGTACAAGGAGCAGGTGAACAGCTGGCTTATTATGAAGCTAATGGCAAGGCCTACGATCCCCATGACCAGTTCAGTGTTACGGCCCTGGCCATCGCCCTGGTCCTTGGTATAGGCGGTGGCTTCCTCATCCGGCGCTATCTCATCAGTACTATGAGCAATGTCGCTCCGGCTCTTGCGGCTTCGGCCTACCTTGATAAAGACAGTTTTGACCTTGTCGAGAAAGACGATACCTTCCTGTTCATGAATGTGTCCCGCATAGCCAAAGCCAAAAAATCGGAGCGGCATGACAGTACTGACGAGAAGCACGGCGGTGGCGGCGGGAAGTTCTAAGCCGGATTATGAGGAGGCCTTGTTATGAAATATGGGAAGCGAATACTACTCATGCTGATGGCAGCCTGCCTGATTGGCACCAGTGCCTCAGCCTGTGAAGAAGGGCATCACCGGTCCGTGCGCCTGGAGTCTGATGAAGCCCAGCAGATTCACGTTTTTACGCAATGTTGGGATACCATTTACCCGATGGACGGGAACCCCTTAAAGGAATTTGCCGTCACCGACCTAGACGGCAACGGCCTGCTGGAAATCCTGACGCGGGCCCAGAAGGAGGGAACTGTTCCCCTTGTCTATGAAGTGAACCCACAGCGTCAGGGGATAACCTTGAAAAGCAAGCAATGGTATTACCGTCACGTCTTCCAACATGACATCGCCTGGTTCGTCATGCATCCTGAAACGGCAGCCGGTCCCTGGGTGGGCCGTACGGAAACTGTCGAAAGGATGCTCCAGGACAGCTATGACATCTATATGGGACGTAAGAATGCGTTTGGTTAAGAATGATTGGTATGGGGAAAATTTCTACGAAAGGCATCATTGTCTATGTATTGAAGGCCTATTGAGAAGGAGGGAATGGGATGGCTTTTGGCAGAAAATACTGGTTGGCCCTGGCTCTCTGCCTGGCCCTGCATGGGTCGGGCCAGGTCCGCGCCGACCTCGTCGTCTTACATACCAACGACGTCCACTGTGGTGTGGAAAATCAACTTGGCTATGCCAAGGTGGCTCAATATAAGAAGGACTTGATGAAGAACCCTGACGATACGGTGCAGCTCGTCGATGCTGGCGATGCCATCCAGGGCGAACCCCTGGGCAGCCTGACCCGGGGACAGGCCATTATCGACATCATGAATGTCGCCGGCTATGATTTCGCCATTCCCGGCAATCACGAATTCGACTACGGCATGGCGCGCTTCCTGGAACTGGCGCCGCAGCTGAACGGCGGCTATTACAGCTGCAACCTGATTGATCTGCGGACGGGGAAACCGGTCTTCCCACCGTATAAGATGGTGACTTATGACGGTGGGAAAAAGGCGGCCTTCATCGGCGTGACGACGCCGCAGACCCTGATTTCCTCGACGCCCCGCTACTTCCAGGACGATAAGGGACAGTTCATTTACGGCTTTTCCGAAGATGCGACAGGACAGAAACTCTATGAACAGGTCCAAAAGGCCATCGACCAGGCCTGGGACGAAGGAGCCCGGACCATCATCCTGGTCACTCACCTGGGCCAGAATGGGTCGCTCCCGGTCTGGACCAGCGAGGCCCTGGCTGCACATACGCAGAAAGTGGCAGCCATCATCGACGGTCATTCCCATGAACGCTATGAACGGCTGGTCAAGAACCGCAAAGGCCAGCCTGTCCTCATCGCCCAGACGGGAACGAAATTCCAGTCCGTCGGCAAGCTGGTCATCGATGACTACGGCCACGTGCGGGGCGAATTAGTGACCCGGCTGGATGGGTCCGATGCGGCGACGGAAGCTGTCGTGCAGCGCGGGATGGCTGTCGTCCGGGAACGGCTCCAGCAGCCGGTCACCACGTCACCGGTGGATTTCGTGACCGACATCGAGGGCCAGCGGCGCGTCCGCAACGGAGAAACGAATCTGGTCGATTTATCTGTCGATGCCATCCGTTACCGCCTGCATACCGATGTGGCGCTCCTGAATGGCGGCTCCTTCCGGGCTCCGCTATCAGCCGGTGTCGTGACCTATGAATCGCTGTACCGGGTCTTTCCCTTTTCCAATCAGCTCGTCGTCTGCAGCGTAACGGGCCAGCAGCTACTCGATGCCCTGGAAATGGGGGCTTCGCGGTATCCTCAGGAATTCGGCGGATTTTTACACGTGTCCGGCCTGACCTGCCGCATCGATCCGACGATTCCCAGTTCCGTCGTCCTCGACGATAAAGGCCGCTTCGTCAAAGTGGCCGGCCCGCGGCGGGTCAAAGACGTCAAAGTCAACGGAAAGGCCATCGAGGCCGATGAAGACTACCGCGTCGGCGGTACGGCCTACGTCCTGCGAAATGGCGGTGACGGCCAGACCAGCCTGCAAGGCGGCATCCTGCTGGAAGACACGGGATTGTCCGATGTCGACGCCCTGGCAGACTATCTCCGCCATAAAGGAGATGCCCTGGCTGCTGACTACGGAAACCCGGCCGGACAGGGACGGATTACCCTTGGCCCGTAAATTTTTATATGACTCCTTCTACTAAAAAGGGTTTGTCGTGTTCGACAAGCCCTTTTTTCGCCTTCTCTCAACTGTCCTGACAGTAGAAATATAAAATCATGTCATGCGTCATGACAGATTCGCAAAAGTCGATGATGCGGCTTTAAATGCATGAGTGATTGCAAAATATACATGAATATACTGTAATAAATTACAGTGTGCTTCCTTTTCCTTTTCCATATAATGAAAGCAAGAAGTTATCTAAAAATATAGTTTAAGAATAAAGGAGGCGTACATCATGAAGAGACGTCATCATTGTAAAACATCCCAGGCCAAAGTGATGTTGGCCGTATTGGCCCTGTGCGGTGTAACAGCTTTCTGGGGCAGTGTTGCTTGGGCTGCTGATGCTGGGCAGGCTCCGGTTCTTGTCCAAGACGGCACCCATTATTTCAGTGTCAACCCTGAGAATGGTAACCGCGACAAAAATTACAATAATGACGGTGCGGTTGGGAAGAATTCCCTGGCCGTCGGCGCCGGCGCTTATGCAGACGAGACCATGGGCGCCACGGCCCTGGGCAACGATGCCGTAGCGGACGGCGAACGGGCACTGGCCGTAGGCAATGGCTCGAAAGCTACCGGTTTGGACGCCATCGCTATCGGCACCGGGTCCCAGGGCGAAGCCAACGGGACCAATGCCATCGCCATTGGCGAACAGAGCCATGCGGTAGGCATGAATACGACGGCTGTGGGAAGCTATTCTGAAGCGACTGCCGAAGGGGCCGTGGCCCTGGGCCAGCAGGCTAAGAGCAAAGAAGAGTGCAGTACCAGTATCGGCATCATGGCCAATGGCATGGGTGAGGGCGGAACTGCTGGCAAACATGCAACTGCAGTCGGGGCCTATTCTGAATCCTCTGGACTGGCTTCCTCAGCCTTAGGTAGCTTCAGCAAAGCTACTGAGAAATTCGCGACTGCTTTGGGCTATAGCAGTGGAGCCGGCCTTAATGGCACGGCCGTGGGCGCTGCCAGTCAGGCCGGCGGTCAAGGTGGGACAGCGGTAGGTATCTTGAGCAGTGCTTCCGTCTATGGTTCCGTCGCTCTGGGCATGAGTTCCGTAGCCGACCGGGAAGCGGGCTGGCAGGGATACCATCCAGTCTATGGTCAGATAGTAGATGTTTCTCCTGCCTGGCAGTCCTCGTGGGGTGCTATTTCTGTCGGGGCTGGGCCTTCTCAGGATGAAAACGGCAGAGTGATTTCCCGGCGGACCCGGCAGATCATCAACCTAGCCGCTGGGACAGAAGACACTGATGCTGTAAACGTAGCCCAGCTGAAGGAAGCTATGAGCGATGCCCGGGTTTCTATCCATGCCGGAGAAGGCATCATCGTTGAGAAATTGGGATCGGAGTACACAATCAAAGCGAATCTGAACGGATTGAGCAATACTCATGGGGAAGTCCAGATTCTGTCCAATCCGGAAGAATTTCCACAAAACCCGGATCAACAGGAAATATCTCCCAATCAGCCCAGACAGGCATCTGGGATACAGTTAGCTCGTTCCGTAGCGGAACCGGAAAGGGACGACGGCGGGCCCATTCATGTAGGATATGTGTCTAATGAAGTAAATTTTGCCACTGATGACGGGAATACGGCCAAGCTCAACGACGGAGGAACCGTCAATGTGCTGGGCGGGGACAATATCCAGACCGCATCCAGCTCCACTAAGAACGATAACGAAGTGGTCACCGATACTATCCATATCAATCTGAAGCCGGACATCACCGTCGATAGCGTCCAGATTTCCCGGAACGGACCGAAACTGGATGGAACCGGACTCGATATGGCCAATCAATCCATCACCCAGCTGGCACCGGGAGAAATCTCTGAAACATCTACGGATGCCGTCAACGGCAGCCAGCTCTACGCGACCAACCAGATGGTTCAGGAAAATCAGCAGAATATTACCCAGCTTGGAAATTCCCTGAATAAACTGGATAACCGCATCAACCGTGTTGGCGCTGGTGCAGCCGCTTTGGCAGCACTTCATCCGCTCGACTTTGATCCGGACAGCAAGTGGGATTTTGCTGCAGGTTATGGTAACTATCGTGATGCCAATGCAGCGGCTGTCGGACTCTACTACCGGCCCAATGAAGACACTATGTTCAGTGTCGGTGGCAGCTTCGGTGGTGGTGAAAATATGGTTAACGCCGGCGTTAGTCTCAAACTGGGACGCGGCAGCTATGTTTCGAATTCCCGCGTAGCTATGGCTAAAGAAATCCGCGATATGCGCAAGGCTATGGCTGAACAGGCAGCTGAAATTGCAGAGCTCAAGGCCATGCATCATCTGGCTATCGATCCCAATAAGAGCATGCTCTTCCCGGATGTAGCCGATAACCACTGGGCTTACGAATATGTCACGAAACTAGCTGGCAATGGCATTATCGAAGGCTACCCGGATGGACTCTTTAAAGGCAATCAGGTGATGACCCGCTACGAATTTGCAGCCATCGTCTATCGTTTGATGGAAAAAGGCATGGGACATACCAATCCGGAAATGAACCGTCTGGCCCGTGAATTCAGCAATGAACTGTCGTATATCCGCATCGACACCGTCCATCAGGATAAAGACGGGACCCCGACGGTACAGCGCGTCCGCGTAAAAAAATAAAAACTGTCTGTTGAACTCCCGATGACTGCCACATCAAAAAAATCCTGCATCCCTGAGGTGACAGAAATGGTGATGGCTGATTCTGGATATTGAACAAAGCAGGCTGTAACAAAATGCTCCTTTAAAATCATCTTGTTACAGCCTTTTTTTGCCTGAAGCAAAGTATGTGATTCTTTTGCAATATACTAGTTCTATGTCGTGACAGCTGTCATGTACACATGGTATAATAAATATAACAAAAAAATCAAGATACGCAGTTGCGATCGGCAGGTGAGACGATGATCAGGAAAAAATGGCTGACCGCATGTTGGATTATTGTATTCTGGATTGTATCAATGATGAGCCAGGCCGTTTCTGTCTTATATGATAATACCTGGAGCGACGCCTATGGCCAGGTACTGGAACATACGATACATCATCTGGAGGAATGTACCGGATATGACACCTCCTTGATGGAACTCTTTACTGATACGGATGTAACGGCGATAGAAGCCTATGATATACAGGCCGCTGTCTTCCAAAAAAGTACTCTTGATTCGTATTACTGGTATCCCCAGTATATGGCCACGGTTATACTGGCTGTCAGTGATGACTGTCCTTATGACGTCACAGGCTGGCAGAGTCTGGTAACCATGCCCGTATCGGTTTGTATGATATCGGCACAGCCCCAGTATTCTTTTTCCGTTCAGGCTATGAGTTATGGATTAGGCCGGGATGTTTCCGGTCAGCCGGCTGTACAGGCATTGAAGAAAATCCATGAAGAGGGGAGGTTCCGCCTGGATACACTCACGGGATTCAACATGATGATGCCCTACAGAAACCGCCCGGCTGCACAGGTCTATGTTCTCTACGATTATCAGGCACGGCAATGGCAGCGGCGCGGGGCTCCTATCCACATCGTTGTCCCTGATGAGGGAACGCTGGCATTCCAGAAAGGGCTCTTATCGAAGATGCCACTGGTAGTGGATGATGCCGCACTGACTGATCGACTGGCTGATGCCGCTTACCGGACGGAGCCCATGGAAGGAGCCGTCCGGGTATCCGACCAGGAATCCTTTTTCATCGGGTCCAGTTCAATCAGCCAGCAGATGATGCTCTATGTCTTTCGTGTGTATAAAAAGAATCTCCTCACCGGTACGAATCACATGCTATGGTATATGGCTGCGCTGTTTGTGACAATCCTCTGGGGCTGCCGCCTGCGCCACCATGTCATACAGCCCCGCCTGCGCAATGCCTACGCTTGTCTTACTCTTACTCTTACTCTTTGTGGATGGATTCTGTTTCGTATATACAAATTGATGATGCCGGAATATGCCGTGGATTTGATCCGCTGGAGCTGGTACGGATACTATCTTTTTTTCGGCCTCCTTGTTTCCCTCATTGTATGGATCGGCTATATGGCATCACAATCAGACTGGTGCCCCGATTGTCCGCGATGGCTGCGCCTGTTGTTCGGTTACAACTTGATATTGGCCGTACTCGTATGTACGAATGATATACACCAATGGGCTTTTATCCTGCCGGACATTGCTGCTGATGCTGATTCCCGTCATGATTATGGGCCGCTGTATTATTTATTGGCATCGTCATATGGTATCGAATTCTTGGCTGTCAATTTCTGTCTCTGTTATGCATCGTGGAAGCAGCATGTACAGCGTTCATTCCGTCTTGTCCTGCCGTTCTTGTGCTGTCTGTTCTACGGGGCATATATCGTTGGCTATATGATGAAAATTCCCTTCTGCCATCTTTCTGAACTAACCCTTATGACCGTATTATGGACGCTTATCTGGCTGGAAGTAATCATGCGTATCCGGATCATCCCGACCAATGAAGGATATATCGAATTTTTCCGTCAGTCCCGGCTGGCCATACAGCTTTGTGATGATTCGGGCCGTGTCGCATATGCATCAAAGAATATAGATAATCTGCCGCTGGCCGATATGGAAATCCAGACTATGCCTATACGGGGAGGCTGGGTACGCTGGTATCGTGATGTCCGCCATCTGCGTCAGCAGAAGAGAAAACTCTCCCTCGTCGCGCAGGCACTGGAACGGTCGTACCATCTGCTATTGCAGGAAGAAGAAATCCGGCGCCAGGTCATCCATCAGGAAGTCAGCCGCCGTATTTATGCCGAACTGGAGCAAATCATCAGCAGCAAGCGGGAGCATATTGCAGCCTATATGAAATCGCTGCAGTCCATGAAGCCTGGAATCGAAGCCGATGCCATGGTCAGCCGGCTCAACGTCATGGTCTGCTATTTAAAGAAGCGCTGTGTGCTGCTGCTCCGGGGAAAAGAAAAAGGGATGCTGGAAATTCGTGAATTATCTCTGGCAGTCAGCGAATCCCAGCACTATATGACCGTCGCAGGACTGCATGGCATGGCAACATTTCTTATTTCCGGGATCATACCGGATAGTGCAGCGCTTTCCTTGTATGATATGTTTGAAGAAATAGGTGAACAATCTATTGCCCATCAGGAATCTTACTGGATCTGCCATTTCTTTGAAACCGATACGTCCTGGTCCTTATCGGTAACGTGGGAAGACAGGCCAGATGAGCCAGACTGGATTCCAGGGACACTGTCAGACAGCACACTGTTTGAGAAATCTTCCTATGACCGGCTGGAATATGGGCGCCGTTTGACCGTATCTATCGGAAAGGAGACGTGCCATGATTAATATATACACCCTTTCCAGTACGTTCTACATCTTTTGCATGACTACAGCCATCATCCTATTTATTGCCAGCAGCCTGCTTTACTATTTTTTAATGCCTCAACAGGAATTCCGCCACTTGGGCCGTAAATGCCTGGAAGGGAGCAATCTCGTTGTCCTGCTGGCAATCGCAACCATCCTGCATGAAGTCTTTGAAGATGGGGCAAGTGGCATCCTGTACATAGAAGCCATGGATGTCTGGCGCTATGGTATCATATTGATTTCACTGATTTGTACCCTCTATATGATGTATGATCGTCATGCCGGCAGCCAGTACCTGCTCATGGCTTCATTTCTTCTCCTTCCGGAATTAGACACGTGGCTTCCTTGGTCGTTGCTATTGGCATTGTCATGCATTGCCCTGCGCCTCATCCGGGTTTTCCCGATGGCATACCGACAATACCGGGAGCAGCTGACGGCCCGTTCCATCCAGTCTGCCGTCGATTTCCTGGAAGAAGGAGTCCTGCTCAGTCTGGAAAAAGGAGAACCCGTGCTGGTCAATTACGTCATGTATGATGTCATGGAAAAGCTGTTGGGTACGGTTATCCGCAATGCGAATATTTTCTGGCATATCCTGGCAAACTGGAACAATACGGAACGCCTTACCATGGAACGTCAAGGCCGGGATTTCCTGTTCCGCCGTAATGATGGTGCGGCGTGGCTGCTGCAGCGGCGGTATATCCGCTTCAGGAACCAGTCGGGATGGCAGATTACGGCACTGGATGTGACGAATCTGGACCGCGTGAACCGTGAACTGGACCAGAAAAATCGGCTTCTGGAACAACGAAATGAAAAAATGAAATATCTCCTCAATCACCTGGTTGATATACAGACCCGGCGGACGACAGAGGAAATGCGCTATAAAATCCACGACCTCATGGGACAGCGCATCACTATTCTGCAACAGCTCCTGAATAATAAAAACACGACGGATTACGCCATAATCCTGCCACTGGTAGAGAATGTTCTGGCAGATATGCGCCGCGAAACCGTAGATAATCCGGCAGAACGACTGAACGTACTCGTCCGTACCTATGGCAGCCTGGGCATCGAGGTTACAGTGACGGGCAGTCTTCCGGCTAATCAGGAAATGGCGGCAGGACTGGTGGGCATTATCCGGGAAGCATTGACCAACGCTATCCTTCATGGTAAAGCCAGCCATGTTTCTATCGACCTTCATCCCGAAGGGAAACATATATTGACCGTTAGCGATAACGGCATCGGCTGCCACGGCTCGATACGGCCCGGCAATGGATTGCAGGGAATTGAACGAAGAGTCAGAAAAATGGGTGCTACGCTCCGTCTGACAGGGAATCCTCATTTTGTTCTGTCTGTAGAAGGAGAGGATGACTATGATTCGCGTACTCATCATTGATGATCAGAAAATTCTGCTCGAAGGACTGGCAACGATTTTATCAAAATGTGGTGATGTGGAAATCGTCGGCACGATTCCCTTCTCGGAACTAGCCGAGTCTGCCTGTACCCTGACACATCCGGACGTCATTTTCATGGATATCTGTATGGAAGGGAAGAACAGCGGCATTGAACTGACAAGGCGGATAAAAGAAAAAAATCCCGGTCAGAAAATCATCATCATGACCGGGTTTCAGGATATCAGTTTTTTGGAAATGGCCCAGGATGCAGGAGCCGACAGCTTTATTTATAAGGAAAGTTCAGCAGCCGTTTTTATAGACTGTATGAAGCGGACAGTGGCAGGGGAACGGTTGTATCCCAATGTGCAGGGAACCGTGAAATTTGGTATCCATGGTGTCACCCTGACCCAGCGGGAACTGGATATCCTGCAGCTCATCTGCCGTAACCTGTCCTATCAGGAAATTGCCAGCGAGCTGGGAATCAGCAAGCGGACCGTCAGCTTTCACATCAGCAATATGCTTACCAAGACAGGGCACAAAAGCATCGTTGGCCTCGCCGTCGAAGCGACGGATAAAGGATACGCATCGGGGCATTAGAAATATGCCGTCAGACTGGTGCCGAGGATATATTCATGGAATGAGCCGGCAAGAGATGCGTCCTGACGATTTTTCAGGGAAAAACCTTCTACAGCCCAGACAAGGCCCGGACGGAGAATATAGTCCAGACGAATTCCCCAGCCACGGAAGCCCATGCGGCGGAAAAACGTCGTGTCGGCATCCATCGTATGATAGAGGATAGTCGATGATGGCTGATTATAATAGCGTATCCACGCTTCATAAGAGCCTTGTTTCCGCTCATCCAGCTCGCCGTAGATGAGGGAGGCGACAAATCCCATTTCGGACTGACTGTATTGGTCTGCTTCATGACGCCCCCAGGCGTGCAGCAATTCCAGGCTGGCCCTGAAATCCGGCTGGAACTGATATAATCCGCGCCATTGTAAAATGCGCTGCCGGTCAAATCCCCGGCCGGCCCGTTCAGGGTATATCCCATAAGCCGCTAATGATGGGAATGCAGGTGGCAGGTGGCTGGCGTTGCGGAAATCCAAAAATACCGTATCGCTCTGGAAGCGGCCGTTACGTTTGCTGTGGAAGAGACTCCAGCCTATTTTCCGATGCTCATCATCAGCCCCAGTCGTCTGGCCGGCAAAGAGAGTGATGCTGCCGGGGGACGTTCCCTTCTGGCCGAGGCGGAACCGCAGACCGTCTACCTTTTTGTCTATGACATTGCCATCGAGCAGATAATAATTGAAACGCCCTGCTTCCAGTTTCATTCGTTCAGTTTCATGCTGGATATATAATCGCCCCAGATAGAGATGATGATCCTGATTATGGTCTTTGTCATTCCGGTTATCTTCCAGCTGGGTACGTATAGACGTATGTTCGTTCAGATGGATGAAAGGAAAAATCCGCAGTCTGCGCGTGGCCAGATATACCGCTTCGTCATGACGGCGGCGGCCTTTTCCCGGCTGCTCACTATATGCGGAAAAACGGCCTTTCCCCCAGAGCCAGCGGTAGTCACCGTGCACTTCGACATAGGGATAGGTACTTTTCTGCGTCCTCGGAATTTCTTCGTCTTCTAATGGCTCCGATTGTACATCATCAGGGACAATCACAGGCAAAGTGGAAGATTTGGCTGCCTGGCTGGAGCCGCAGAACATGGGAATGGCTGTCAGGATAAACAGGAGCAACACGCATTTCAGGTTCATGGGGCATTTCCTTTCATATGCTTTTTCACAATCATATCACAATTGATACATGAAAGGAACAATAGATTCGCAATAATGAATACATAGTGTGCATAGGGATGGAATTCTTCTGCATAAACGAAAAAATATAGAATTAAATTCTAAATTTATTGACAGGTGGAAAAATATAGTGTATTATTTCGGTATACATTAAAAACCGACGAATCAGGAGGTATCGGGTATGAACAGAATGGACTGTATGTGTACAAATTCATAGCGCGGATCTGAAACAACAGAATGCGCGTCATCAAGAGCAGCGGAGGGACTGGCCCGGTGAAGCTGCGGCAACCTGCCGGAAGGTAAGGTGCCAATTCCAGCAGGATTAAACCTGGAAGATGAAACTGGCTAGGGGAGCAGCATCTTTCAGGATGCTGATTTTTTTTTTAGGAGGGATACATGGAAAAAAACAGAGGGGGAGCATCGGATCAGGAAAATGCACTGACCTATGCACTGGATTTAATACAACAGACTTGTTCCGGAGAGATTGCCCTGGTCATCCAGGATTCCCGGCTGATCCAGCTGGAGCGCAATGAACGCATCGTTCTTTGTCAGGGACAGGGAATTTGCCGGAAACCACCGGACCGGAAAGGGATAGAACAACAGATCCGCTCATCACTGGGAAATCTGCAATACGGAAAACTAGTCGTCGTCATCAAAAAACATGAAATTGTCCGCATCGAACGGACGGAGAAAAAGCTGATCAGAAAAGCTGAAGGCTGAATCACCTGGTACGTATGCCATCAAGGCAGGCGTACCGGGTGCCTTCAGCTTTTTTTTATTGCTAAAGGGGGAAATGTTATGAAAAAAATATCAATTCTGTTTATTGTACTCTGTTTTCTTGTTCTGGGACTGGCGGGCTGTGGCAGTCAGATACCACCTATCTTTGCTTCACTAAGCAATAATGGCGGGAATTTCAAAATCGTCGCTATACGAAAAGGATCAACCTTGGATCAGGAACTGATTACGGGCCCGAAAAGCAAAGCATCTATCCATACAGTCGCCGACCTGAAAGGGAAAAAAGTAGCTTATGTCAAATCTACGACAGCCCAGTATTTCCTTTTTAGGCACGGGCACTGATTGGCCGGCCGCGGGTACTGCTGCTCGATGAACCGCTCAGTGCTCTCGATGCACTGACCCGCCTGCATATGCAGCGTCTGATTGAACGGCTCTGGCAGGAACTGGGGTTTACTCTGGTTCTTGTGACACACGATGTCAGCGAAGCCGTCTATCTGGCTGACCGGGTTGTTCTCATAGAAGACGGGCATATCCAGATGAATCAGCCAATCGAACTCGATCGCCCCCATAGAAAAGGGCCAGAAACGATTCAGTATGAAAAACACATTTTAGACGGCATTATGAAACCACAGAAAAAAATTGTATGACCTATTGAGGATGAATTTCGCATGAAAATCACACAAGTAGAAATATTTTACGTTACTACACGTCCGCAGTCGGGACAACGTCCAATTTTAGTCAAGGTATCGACGGATGAAGGAATATATGGAATCGGAGAAGCCGGAATGGCCTACGGAAAAGGCGGCAGCGGTGCTGTAGGAGCTATCCGGGATTTCAGTTCCCTGCTTATCGGACAGGACCCCTTTGCCACAGAGAAAATCTGGGAAACCTTATTCAAGAAAACATTTTGGGGCCAAGGTGGCGGCACGGTCATTTTTACGGCCATTTCTGCGCTGGATATAGCCTTGTGGGATATTAAAGGAAAAGCACTCGGAGTTCCCGTCTATCAGCTGCTGGGAGGGAAAACGCATTCCTCATTGCGGGCATACGTATCGCAGCTGCAACTGGGCTGGGGACCAGAACGATACGCGCGGGGAAAAACAGAAGACTATGTGGCAGAAGCACAGCATGCCCTGGACGATGGATATGATGCTATAAAGGTAGACGTCCTTTCTTTTGACCGGGAAGGCAAAACCATTCCCCGGGTAGAAGGTCCTTTACCTCATTGGATTATTGCGTTAGGCGAAGAACGGGTACAGGCAATCCGGGAAACGATTGGCCCGGATGTGGACATAATCATTGAAAATCATGGCCGTACGGATATTACCAGTGCCATTCAATTTGCAAGGGCAATCGAAAAATATAATATATATTTATATGAAGAAATCAATACACCCTTAAATCCATCACTGCTCCGGATTGCAAAACATGATATACATATCCCCCTGGCATCAGGAGAACGGATTTACTCCCGCTTTGGCTATCTGCCATATTTTACAGACCGGTCATTGGATGTTATACAGCCTGATCTGGGGTCATGCGGCGGATTTTCTGAATTCCGGAAAATTGCAGATATGGCCCATGCATATGAAATCACCGTACAAGCCCACGTTGCCGGTACGGGAGTAGCAGAAGCGGCAGCGATTCAGGCGGAAGCGGCTATTCCTAATTTTATCATTCATGAACATCACCAGAAAACCTTACTGAAAGAATACAGGGAACTGGTCCAATACGATTACCAGCCTGTAAACGGACAGTATGCCGTTCCGGATCTCCCGGGAATCGGGCAGGATATTACAGAAGAGGTATACAAACAATCGGAGTACTTCCTGGTTAACTCGTAGTATACTAAAAGAAATGACGGAAAGAGGAGATGATTTCAATGTTAGGAGATTGTGCCAATTGTAATTGTAATCATATGTGTGCCAAATTAGGAAAAAGTTGTACGGGAGTACAACCAGAAGAAGTATTGGCATTATATAATAAGGAAGAACGGCGCATCATGGATGCCGCGGCTTATGTAGAAGCTACATATTATATGAAATATACGCGCCTGCAGGAAACGGCAGCTTTTGCCAGAAAAATGGGTTATACAAAAATTGGTATCGGCTTTTGTATTGGCATTGCCGAAGAAGCCCGCCTGTTTGCTGCTTACTTGTCCAAGGAGTTCGAAGTGTATTCGGTCTGCTGTAAAAATTGCGGTGTCGAAAAAGACGTCCTAGGTCTGAAAAAAGTAAATCCCCATGCCCCTGTGGAATGCATGTGTAATCCAAAAGGCCAGGCTGATTTTCTCAATAAGCAGAACTGCCAATTATTTGTATCGGCCGGTCTCTGCGTTGGTCATGACGCGCTTTTTGCCCGGACTTGCAAAGGTCCTGTTACGACGCTGGTAGTTAAAGACCGTGTACTGGCTCATAACCCCATGTCGGTTGTCTATTCCGGCTATTGGAAAAAGAAACTTGGCCTAGAATAGCCTGTACTGATAAAATCTGCCCGGTCCCGTCATATACTTATACGATGGGGCTGGGCAGATTTTGTAAATATGTCTATTATGGGCAGTCTAAAAATATGATATAATATAAAGAAATAGTAGTATACAAGGTGATGTCCATGATAGTACATAATCTTATAATCCGATGGAAGAGATGTGGTGTCTCTTTTGGGGCGTGTCTCTATTTTCTTATGGCATTTCCTGCTGCGTTCTTGTTTCCGCCGTGGGCCGGCTGGGAAAATGGGCCGCTGGAGATGTTGCAGAATATCGTCCTGGCCGCCGGAGCGGTCTGTTGTATTGCTCTTTTCCGCAAAGCCCATGGATGCTACCATCATAGTCTGTGGCTGGCTATAAGCCTCTATTTTCTCATCCTACTGGGCAGAGAACTGAGCTGGGGCCGTGTCTTTATGCTGAAAACGATGACCAATCACGGACCTGTATTTGTCAGTATGCATTCCCTGCCACATCATGTAGTTATCCATGGCATCATTGCCGTGATCATTATGGTGACTATGCTGGCATTCATTGTGCTCATGCCCTGGAGGAGAATTTTCCTGGAAATCCCCGTTCCTGTTCCGGCCTTCATCTTAATTATAGCGGCCGCAATCGTAGCAGCAATCGCTGATAAAGGACTCCTGACAGGCGGACCTTTTGATGAAAATCTGGAAGAGGAAATGGAATTTCTGGTATATCTGCTTCAATTGTATTTCGTCCGCTGGTATTATCGTGGACTGGAGCTTGGGACGCAACAGCCCCAATGAAGGAAAGAAGGCTTAAGTATGGACAAATTCAGAAAAGTGTCTATACTAATAGTTAATAAGCTAACTAATTATAAAGGGATGACAATGATGAAAATAGAAGCGTTTCCGACAAGGGAAGAACTGGAACAACATGCCAGCCTGATGCCTGAAATCAATCCTCCGGCAGTACTGGCCATGCTGCGCATCATGCAGGCTGCCGAAGAAATACGATGCGATATCAATGACGTCCTGGAAAAGAAATATCAACTCAGCGAAGGTAAACTGCGGGTCCTCATCGTCCTGCACCAGCATCCGGAAGGCATTGCACCGAGTTACCTGGCAGAAAAGACGGGAGTGACCAAAGCGACAATCAGTGTCATGTCACAGCGACTGGTACGGGATGGATTAGTAGAAGCCCGGTCGAGCCAGGAAGACCGGCGGGCAAAGAAACTGTTGCTGACACCAGCCGGGAAGGCCTATACAGAAAAAGTACTGCCCGGTCACTATCTGCGCATTACGAAGCTCATGGGACGGCTCACGGAACAGGAACAAAACGAACTCATCGGCCTGCTGAAGAAACTGACAGGATAAGTCTGCCTGACAGGACTTGTGTGATATCGTACATAATTAGTTAGCTAGCTAAATATATAGACAGGAAGGACTGTTTAGTATGGACGGACAAGATATGATATGGCGCAGAAAAGCGATGCATATGGGGATATTCTTTATCATCGTTCTCATTGCCGGCGGAATTCTGCTGCTGTATAAGGGAAATGATGCCGTCGCTCAGAGCATCATCAAAAAAGATGGTATCGTCACGGCAGAGCAGGTAAAAGTATCCTTTCAATCCGTCAGTGGCAAACTGATCCGGGAAGCCGTGCAGGAATCGCAGGAAGTAAAAGCCGGCGATATCCTGATGGAACTTGACAGTACCGATATAGACCTCGATATCGCCAAGACCCGGGCCCAGATTGCTCAGCTCGATGCACAGATACAATCCATGGAAGGGTCTATACAGATTGGCTTTGCCCAGACCAATACGACAGAACAGGAAAGCCGGCGCCAGATAGATCAGCAGCGCGCAGCTATCGATTCGGCCGCGGCCACACTGGTCAATGCTCAGAGGGATTACGACCGTAAAATGGCCCTGTATAGTCAGGGAGCCATCGCCAAATCCGATATGGACGACTCGGAAGCAGCTCTATCTGTAGCCCAGGCTGCCATGAACCAGCAGCAGGAAGGCCTGGCTAAATTACTGGGCGGAGCCGTGGATACCGGTGATACGAACACCATGGTACTGCCGCAGATTGAAGAACAGCGCCAGACTATAGCTAATAAGGGACATGACAGAGAATCACTGGTCCAGCAGCGCAACCAGCTCCGTGTACAACTGCAACAGCTGGAAGTGCAAAAAGACCGCCTGACCCTGAGAGCGCCGGAAGATGGTAAAATACTGAAACTGCTGGCCAAGAAAGGAGAAATGATTCAGGCCGATACACCGGTCATCCTCCTGGAAAGCAAACGGAAATATTATGATATCTATGTCAGTGAAAAACAGGCTGTACGCCTTCACGAAGGGCAGGACCTGTCCGGTACAGCTATAACGGATGGACATCGTGTAGCCGGTACGATACGGTTTATCACGCAGGCACCGGGCTTTGCTGACCTGAAGGGCACGAGAGAAAAAGGACAGGCCGACCTTACGGCTTTCCAAATCCGCGTCTACACCAATCCGGAAGAAAAAGTACTGCCGGGTCAGACAATCGAGGTGACCGATCATGAACTCCCTGAAACGTGAGCTGGCTTTTCTCTTTTCCGGTATGGGCATGCCTTATGAGAAAGTGGCTATGATCGTAGCTGTGGTCTGTGCCGTGTTATTTACAGTGCTCCTGGGAAATAACTATATACAGGATGCCCCGGTCGCCGTCATCGATCTGGATAACTCCAAATACAGCCATCAGGTCATCGACGAAATGGATGCCTCTCCGTATATTCGCATTGATACGGTCCTTCATACAGCAATCAATCCCAAATCACTGTTTTACCGGGACCGGTTCGCTGCCGTCGTCTATTTCCCAAAAGATCTGGAAAAGAACCGCTACAGCGATGCTGCCGGGACCATTGGCGTATTTTATGACAATACGAGTATTGCCCAGAATGCAGATATCATAGAAGGACTCAATGCCATCGTGGCGATAGAAAATGAAAAACTGGCGGCTCCCACAACATCCCGGGCAGAACGGGGCATTACCCTGCGCGACCGGCTCTTGTTCAATCCACAAGGTTCTGCAGCCAACAACGGGGAAGTCCAAGGATTCCTCTTTTTCTTTTCTTCCATGTTCTTTACCTTTGCCACCATCGGTATGATACCCAGGCTGCGCATGACTGGGGAACTGGCCCGTACACAGCAGGAGGGAACGCCGTTTGCCATACTCGTCCGTCTCGTTCCGTATTGTATCTGCCTCATGACGGCACTTACCGTCGGCATGGTCATCCTTCATTTCCTGAATGACATGGCTTTCACCGGCAGCCTGCTCCTGTTTTTCCTGACCCAGTGCTTCTATATCCCGGCCGTCGGAATGATGAGCCTGCTCTTTGGGTGGAATGCAGCCAACCCCGGCGTCGCTGCCAGCCGCATGATACTCTTTATTCCTATGGGATTTATTCTTGGCGGTGCCACCAGCCCGATTATGCAACAAAACCTGTGGGTCCGCTACTTTGCCCATTTCTTTCCCCTTACCTGGGAATATGAATTTACAAGAGACATTACGATCCGCGGTGCCGGATTCTGGGATATTGCCCCGGAATTTGGCGGATTCCTGATTTATTTCGCCTGCATCCTCATCGTCTTCTGCCGGGTCTTTTACGGGACGAGACAGAAAGAATTGGCCCGTCAGAAGGAGGAATTGTCATGAATGAAGAATTACAGCATATACTGGTACCGGTCGATGGATCCGAACCATCGAGGCGGGCCCTGGAAAAAGCCGTCTATCTGGCACAAAAATGCGGCAGCAGCCTGACACTGCTGACCGTAGTAGATATGAATAAAGAAATCAATTCCTTTGAACAAGTCAGCACCGGTGGATATATACCGGGAGAACTGAAAGAAAAAGGATACAAACTGCTTCTGAAACTCATGCCCCTCATTCCCAATACGATTCATGCCGAAGCCGTCGGTCGTCCAGATAGGGGACCCGGCACCAAACATCGTAGCATATAGCGAAGAACATCCGGTAGACCTCATCATCATCGGCAACCGCGGCCTGTCAGGCCTGAAAAAAATACTCCTTGGCAGTGTCAGCAACTACGTCCTCCTGCGCAGCCACGTACCGATCCTGATCATGAAATAGCTGGTTAATGTTCCGATATCCCTCTTGATTTTTAGAAAAAAACAAGTATACTAAAGGTAAGAACTGGTTATAGGTTTCTCCGTTGGGAGGAACTGATCTACAGGTTCTTAACAGAGATTATTTGCAGGAGCTCGTATCAGGTGTCTTTAAAAGAGGCACTGGAATACGAGCTCCTTTGCATTTATTTACCGTATTTTAACCAATCATAAATTCTTATTAAACGACGAAAACCTGTCTTAAAACTTGATTTTGTTGTTTTAGAAAATATATTAGGATTATTCTCAATAATTTTTTTCAAATGGTCATATAAGCTGTTTGCAGTAATATTTTTTTCAGGCAAAAAACATATTTCCATGTTGACTTTTTCCACTAAATCTAAATTCTTATAATCCAAATTATGTGTTAGATCAATAATTGTATGATGGGAATAATCTTTTCTTGAACGATTTTTCTTTATTGTTTGGCTCAAGAAGTCATCATAACAATTAATATTAGTCTTTTGTCGTATTTCAGGGTAATCATGAGATGCTTTTTTTAAATATTTAAATACTACAAGCTTTTGAACTTGTTTAATTATTTTAGGATAAGCATAGGTGAGAATTTCATCAGCGGTATTATGTATCGTATCCAATAAGATATCTTTATATAGTTCGTCCGCTTCAATTCCTGTTAACCCTTTTGGTCCAAGCTGATCAGGAGAAGCAATAGCTAGCACTAAGTCTTCATCATCCACTCTTACATCATTTATGCCAGCAACATACAGTTTTTGAGTTGGTGTACTAGAAAGTATAAAATTATAAAATTCATTTTTAAACATTCGTAGCATTTTAACAGGCAGTGCGGAACGTTTTTCTTTTAACGCCTCATATAAATCTGCATAATTTGACATAGTTATTTTAGTCATTGGAATGATAGTTCCATTAATATCCATAGAATACGGTGATATAGTAGTTGGCCCATTGTCTCTATCATATTCCACCACAATGAATCTATTTTCTAATTTTTTTAAATTTTCTGTTGAAAGACAATCGGCGATAGAAAAAATAATATTTCTTATATTCTTATCACTTATTGAATAACCAATGAAAATAATTGGATTTTCTAAAAAAATAGTTAATAATTTAGCAGTTAGATAAGAAGCTTTTCTGTTAAATTTATCATAATCACTACTGGTAATGATGATACTATCAGGATTTGAAATTGAACCATGGATTTTATAAATTTCAGCAATATTCTGTATAGAATTAAAAAGTAGTTCTTCCTGACCTACAAAGGTAATATAGTCAGGTGCAATAATATTTAAAAAATTATCGTAGTTTGTTGTTATAAACCCTGCAATATTTCTAGCGGTCAGTGATTTCAAAATATCAATTTCATCTTTATAGGCCAAGTTTAGTTTAGAATTTAAGTCAATATAAGAGGCTATTTCGGCTTTGAATGGAGAACAATTCTCTTGTGTAACTTTTTGCATTAATTCAAAAGGCAATGTACGTATCGATGAATCAGTAAACCATCTGGCATCAAAATCAGCTTTTAGAGCTTCCGCAATATCTGCATAATCTGGTCCGAAAGATTGATAATATTTTGCCCATCCAATTGAATCTTGATTCGTTACAATATTAATAAAGTGTGTTAATAACGTGCGCCAGTCAGGCAAATTAAAATATCGTCTTGAAATACCAGACCCCACAAATAAAAATGGCGTTGTAGGCAATGAACGAATAAAATTATGTAACTCTTGATTCATGATTTCTCCTGCCTTTCCCCAATAAATATATATTTATGTAATAATTCTGTATAGCATTCAATTAATAAATATATTATAACATAAAAATTACGGTCTGAAAAAATTGTATTCTATATCTCCATATCGCCGTGCGGACTTTTCTGTGTTTACGATGTACTAGAGTAGATTTGATGGTACCATAATCGCTCAAAAAAACAAATCGTTTCCTTATACTGACAAACTATGGCGGGTGTGTTAAAATGAAACAAGCTACAAACTAGGAGGATTCTGGGAATGAACGGACATGGTAACGTCATGAAAACATCCATTTCTATAAAAAATAAATACAGCACTGTCGTGCTGCCTCTGTTGTGGGTCGTAATCGATTATATAGCTGTCCTGTTGGCGGAACAGCTGTCTTTTTTCCTGCGTAATGCGCTCATTACCAATCCGGCCCTGCATATTTCCTGGCTCAGTTTTCATGTAATTGGGCCAGCTATTTTTATCCTTTTCATGCAGGTTCAGTCTCTGTATACACGGCGCATGCAGTTCTGGCGCATCATTTCACGTATTTTCAAGGCCAATCTGTATGCCGTCGGGATGATGATATTCCTCATGTATGTCTTGGAAACGGCCTCACATACATCACGGTTATTTATCGGATTTATCTGGATATTTGCCTTCTTTTTTCTCGTATTATTCCGCTTCGTCAGCCGCAAACTATTGAACCGTCTCCATATGCTGCAGCTCCCGGTGCTTATCATGGGGGCAGGAAAGACGGCTGCTATTGTGCTGAAATATTTTAAGGATGATTCTGGTCTTGCCTATGATTTCATCGGCTTTTTGGAAGATCATAAACCAGAACCGGAAGTCGCCAGAGTCATGCCGCATCTGGGGACCTTTGCCGATGCCGAAGCCGTCATCGACCAGACAGGCGTCCAGCACGTCCTGGTCATCGCGCCGGGGCTCAGCAATGATAAGGTACAGGATATCATATACCGTCTGCAGCCCAAAGTAAAAAACATCGCCTTCATTCCCGATATGGGAACCATGCCACTGGCCACTCTCGATATGGAAACCCTCATCGACGGGCACATCGTAGCCTTCCAGATCCGCAATAACATGGCCCGGCGGTACAACCGTATTATCAAGCGCCTGTTCGATATAGTCTGTACCTGTATCGGCATTATCTGTCTGAGCCCTGTATTTGTGGCTATTTCCCTGTGGATATACAAAGACTCACCCGGCCCTATCATATTCAAGCACCGCCGCGTCGGCTGTCACGGAAAGGAATTCAACTGTTACAAATTCCGCAGCATGTGTGTCGATGCCGATGTCAGACTCAAAGAACTCCTGGCAAAAGACCCGGAAGCCCGCAAAGAATGGGAGAAAGAATTCAAACTCAAAGACGACCCCCGGATTACCCGTAGCGGTGCATTCCTGCGCAAAACCAGCCTGGACGAACTGCCCCAATTATTCAACGTCCTAAAAGGAGAAATGAGCCTCGTCGGTCCACGCCCCATCATACAGGCCGAAGTCCCCAAATACGGCAAATATATCGAAGACTTCTACATGGTCCGCCCTGGCGTCACCGGCATGTGGCAGACCAGCGGCCGCAGCGATACCACCTACGACGAACGGGTCCAGATGGATACCTGGTACGTCCGCAACTGGGACGTCTGGTTCGACATCGTACTCATCTGGAGAACCATAGGAGTCGTATTGAAGCATAAGGGGGCGTATTAAATCTGAACCTTACACGCTAGAATCCGCCTGCGAAGGGCCTTTTTGGCCCAGTAGGTATCGCCAAAGGAAGATGCAGGCTGGCTGTCAAAACGGACAGCAGAGATGAAACTGGAGCAATAGGACGACTTAGGCAGAGAACTACATTTGAAGTAGTATCGTAACGCGTAAATGATGAAGTCGGTTTGCATCGTTAGAAGGCGTCCCCGTGAGAGGAAGCTGGCGCCGTAGGCGTCTGAAGGGGCTTTACTAAAATATAAATTTTATCTTGAATCCTTATAAAACATAGGAGATGATCGGATGAATCAGCATTTTATTACAAGCATACATATCGATAAAATACGGCACTTACAAAATATCACCATTCCATTATCAGAAACGACTTGTAAACATCTGATTCTGATAGGGAAAAATGGCAGTGGTAAAACCAGCGTCATTGAGGCACTGAGTGCGTATTTATCTATATATACAGAAAGCAGCAATACTATTAGTTCTCTGGGATATATTAATAATCAGTTGTTGGTGGACAAAGAAAAAATCAAATCATTAGATCCTTTGGATTCCCAATATAAAGAAATTTCAGAAAGAATAAAGCAACACCAAGAGTATATCAATCGCTTTTACCGAGGGGTAACTGCCCAATTCAATGACATAGAAAGCATGCAGTCCAAGGTATATACGGGCGAATACATCTTTGCATACTACAAAGCTGAACGTGAATATACAGCGCATAATGAAAAAAACGTATCGAAAGTGGATTTAAAAGAAAAATATGCTATCCATGAGCATCCGGGACAGGAGTTTGTAAAATATATCCTAAATCTCAAAACAATTGGAGCTATGGCAGAAGTTAGTGGTAAAGCGGAAAGAGCAGCTGAAATCAAACAATGGTTTCATAATTTCGACCATGTTCTGCAAACCATTTTTGACAATGATCAGGCCCATTTGGATTTTAATATTGAAACGTTTGAATTTCATATTATCGTGCCAGGCAGAGAACCATTTACTTTTGACACATTATCCAGTGGGTACGCAGCCGTCTTGGATATTGTCGTAGATTTGATGATGCGGATGGAAAAGAAAGCCGGGAAGCGTTACGATTTGGAAGGTATTGTATTGATTGATGAAATTGAAACACATTTGCATCTTGAACTTCAAAAGAAAATATTACCGATTCTAACAGGTATTTTCCCTAATATCCAATTTATTGTGACGACCCATTCTCCCTTCATCCTAAACTCCATATCTAATGCTGTGATATATGACTTAGCTAATCATACATTAGTAGATAATCCGGAAGGATTATCTAACATCCCTTACGACGGAATTGTGGAAGGGTATTTCAAAGCATCCATGCTTTCTAATGAGTTAAAGAAAAAATACGAAAGATACAAACAACTAGCTCATAAACAGAATTTAACTGACGATGATTATACAGAAATTGCAGATCTTGAATATTATCTCGATGAAATCCCCGATTACCTGGGATTAGACTTTATGACCGATTACAAAAAGCTAAAATTGGAATTATCGCAGAAGGAGTAGGTAAGATGGTAAAATGTGATAAATCCCCGATTGCACCAGCATCTCTGGAAATTGAAAAAGCAAAAGGTAACAGTGGCTCATATTGTAACGATGATGTCGTAACACAGCTGAAGACAGATTTTCATGATAAATGCTATATTTGTGAACTGAAAGGGCTTCAAGATCCTGAAATCGAGCACTTGACTCCACATAAAGGAAATCTTGACTTGAAATTTGATTGGAATAACCTTTTCTGGAGCTGTGGACATTGTAATAGCATAAAAAATCAAAGAAAGTACGACGGCAACATTATTAATTGTTGCCAGGAAGACCCGAAAAAACACATAAAATGTGAATACAAGGACAGACAAGTTACTATTACAGCTCTAGACAAAGAACCAACGTCACGCTTGACAGCAGAATTAATTTATGAAGTATTTAATTTAAAAAATACAGGAATGCGAATAAATAAATCTGAATACAGATTCAAAGCTCTACAAAAGGAAATGAATATATTTTATAATGAGTTGCAAAACTACGAAGAACATAAAACTACCATGAATAAAAGACGAGTGATGGTCCGCTTAAAAAGAGATGCTGCATTTGCCGCCTTCAAACGAACTTACATACGCAATAATACAAAATATGCTGAATTCCAAGATGCTGTCAGTTTATAATCCCAGCCTACGATGCTAAAAGGCGTCCCCACGAGGGGCCTTTTTGGCCCAGCAGGTATCGACCAAAGGAAGATGCAGGCTGGTTGCCAAAACGGACAGCAGCGATAGAGCCGGTTTGCATCGTTAGAAGCCGTCCCCGTGAGGGGAAGGAGGGCCACGAAGTGGCGGAAGGGGTTTTACTCACATACAGAGTCTATATCATGAGTCCATTTACTAACCCCATATTTAATCATTGAAAGGAAAAGACACATTGTCAATTACAATTATCGTAGCTGCACATAAACCATACTGGATGCCATCAGATCCGGTGTACTTGCCAGTACAGGTCGGAGCAGAAGGAAAAAAAGATATAGGCTATACGCCCGATAATACAGGTGAAAATATCAGTACTAAAAATCCTAATTTTTGTGAACTTACCGGCCTCTACTGGGCCTGGAAAAATCTGGATGCTGATTATTTGGGTCTTGTCCATTACCGACGCTATTTTACCCGTAAAGAAGTGCACTCCATCGAGGGTAAAAAGAAGCAGATTCTTACTGGATCTGAATGGACAGCCTTATTAGCCCAACACCCCGTTATCGTACCAGATAAGCGGAACTATTACATTGAAACCAACCGTTCCCATTATAACCATGCCCACCATTCAGAAGGCCTGGATGTGACTGAACAAATTATCAAAGAAGTGTATCCAGAATATATGTCAGCTTTTGAAACAGTCATGAACCGTACCTGGGCCCATATGTTTAACATGTTCGTTATGCGTAACGATTACTTCCAATCCTATATGGAATGGCTTTTTTCGATTCTTTTCGAACTCGAAAAAAGATTAGATATCAGCAGTTGGAACTCCTACGATTCACGGGTCTATGGGTTTGTAGCAGAACGATTACTTGACGTATGGATTGAACACAATCAAATAGACTATGCTGAACAAAACGTCTCATTCATGGAAAAGCAAAACTGGATAAAAAAAGGCGGCTTATTTTTAAAGCGGAAATTTTTTGGAAAATGATTGGATGTAAGTTATAGTTAAGTTTTTAGTTATTATCTTTAACTAGAAAGAAATAGGGTGGAATTATTTAAATGGAACTTATATATACTATAGTTGGAGCTTGTATTGGTTTTTTCGGATCTGTCTTTTCTGCAAAATATACGTATGAAACAAAAATAAATGACAAAAAGATGCGATTACGAAATCAATTAACCTATCTCGTCGATATGTTTGAACGTAACATACATCCGAATGAAGAAACAAAAAAAGGACAGAAAAATATTAATTCATTAATTTTAACCTCAGATATTTTTATTCTTGATATAAATTACAAAGATGATCTTCTATTTATTGAATTGCCTGATATAGACAAGCAAATAATATTATTTTGGCTTAAGCAATGGGAACTAATTGATAAAAAATTATCAGAACGTACTTACGATTCGATTGTAGGATATGCTGCTTTTAATGATAATTGCCGAAAAGAATATGAAAATATTATGAAAAATTTACCAGATATAAAAGAAATTATTAAAAATAAATTGGAAATTGATTGATGGAATATTGAAAGGAACTACAATGTTATCATAAAGTATAATTTTAATTTCAGAACGCTATGGCAATATTTCGTGTACTGACAAATAATATTGAATGTGATAAAATGATGAAGATGTATTCATTATTCCTTTGATTTTGGAGCGATACAAATACATGTTTGAGAAACTATATTCTATAAAGCTGCCGATGGATATGGCAAGAAAAGAACTATACATAAAAGGCGATTCAATAGATATACAGCCTGACTATATTTGCTTACAGAAAGGGCAGACTGTAGATTTTTCTACATATTTCAATCTGTTTTCTACTAAGAAATGGAAGACCTATACATCAATTCAATTGATAAAATTGCTATTACATATATATGGAAAATATAAAGTGACAGTATACAGTGTCTCTTCAAATGATAGAACGATTCTTTTTACCGATACATGTCAGAATGATTTAGAGAAAACCATTTCTCTTTCTGATTGTAGCGGTAATTTTCTTGTCTTTACGATTCAGGCATTAGAAGATGATGTAAAGGTTTGGAATGGTTCATATTGGGGAGAATTCGAATACACGCAAAATGTAGATATAGGAATCATTATCTGTACGTTTAAGAGAGAAGAATATGTCAAACGAAACCTGACAATTCTCCAGCATCTAATGCAAGAGAATCCCCATTTTCACGTCATGGTTATTGATAATGGCCGGACATTACCAGAAACACGAAATGAACAATTACAAGTCATCCACAATCGGAATTACGGTGGTTCCGGCGGCTTTACCCGTGGCTTAATGGAACAAGTGAATCAGGGCACAAATAATTATGTTCTGATGATGGATGACGATATTCTTATCGAAACATCATCACTGGAACGGGTATATGCCTTATGCAGGCATATAAAGAGTCAATATGCACAACAAATGATTGCCGGCTCCATGATGAGTATGGATGAGCCGACTATTCAATATGAAAACACGGCTTATTGGGGAAAAGTCAGACTTCATTCATTGGGACAAGGCTTTGATTTAACTACTGCTGAAGACTTGATTCGCAATGACCGATTACCCATAATGAAAAATAAATATGCAGCTTGGTGGTTCTGCTGTATCCCTATAATAATGGTTAAAAAAAATGGCTATCCTTTACCTAACTTTATAAAAGGGGATGATATGGAATATGGCATTCGGAATCATCAGGATATCATTACGATGAATGGTATTGGCGTTTGGCATGAAGCCTTTGATAAGAAGATGAGTCCGGTCGTCAACTATTATAGTGATCGAAATATGTTGATTCTTAACGAATTTGCTGATGGATGCGGACGTGGAACCGTCTTCTTCAGTATGATAGCTCGACTGGGGAGACGCATTTTACGTGGCGATACCGTGGGTATCCGCATTTTTGAATTGGCTGTCCATGATTATATGTCAGGCTATGAAGGAATCACTTCTATAGGGGCTGATGATAAAATGGAACAAGTCAAAGCCTATAAGGGAAGAAAAAACATTAGCGCTTCCATTTTCTTTACTACGATTCAAATATTGAAGATATTCCTAAATTATCGGACGTTACATGAACGCTATATCCAGTTTAGGGATAATCAGTTACAGTCACAAAATTTCTGGAAGGAGTATTTGAAACTAAATAAATGAAATCCTTTATAGAAGAATTATACAAGTATAAATATTTGATACAAGAACTGGTTGTTCGGGATATCAAGAAGAAATACCGCCGTTCCGTTCTTGGTGTCGTGTGGAGTATTTTAAATCCATTGCTGATGATGATCGTAACGGCTATGGTATTTTCTACTTTGTTCCGCTTTGATATTCGCAATTATCCATTGTATTTATTGACAGGGCAGGTATTGTTCACCTTTTATGCCGAAAGTACGAATTTTGCGATGAGCTCTATTATTGAGAATGGGGGACTCATCCGTAAAATATATATTCCTAAATATCTATTTCCTTTGTCCCGAGTCATTTCGAGTTGTGTAAACCTATTTTTTACCTTTCCTGCCTTGATTTTGATTATTTTAGCTACCGGGCAGCCTTTCACGCTGGCAATGCTGAGTTTCATCATACCCCTGGCCTTATTCTTCATTTTCTGTTTGGGTGTTGGATTAATCCTATCGACGATGGCCGTTTATTTCCGAGATATGTTCCATTTATACGGCGTCCTGATTAACCTGTTGAGTTATGCAACGCCTATCTTTTATCCAGAAAAAATCGTGCCGGAACAGTTCATTCTGCTTTTAAAATTAAATCCTTTATATTATTTCTTCAAAGCCTTCCGTATGGCTGTATATGATGGCGTACTTCCGACAGCTCCCTTGCTGTTTCATTGCAGTATTATCGCTGTGGTTGCCTTTGTCATCGGCTGTTATGTTTTCAAGAAGTACCAGAATCATTTTATTCTTTATATTTAAGCGATGCAGGAGGCAGTATGAGTGAAACAGTCATTCAAGTTCGGGATGTATCCATGCATTTCAACTTGATGGAAGAAAAAGTAGATTCCATAAAAGAATATGTAGTCAAACTTTTGAAAGGGAAATTACTATATAATGATTTTATAGCATTAAATCATATATCTTTCGATGTACAACAGGGAGAAGTTTTAGGCTTTATCGGATTTAATGGAGCCGGAAAGAGTACATTGCTTAAAATATTGGCCGGAGTTCTGACCCCGACGACGGGATCCGTTACCGTCAAAGGAGCTATTGCGCCACTTATTGAAGTGGGTGCTGGTTTTGATCCAGAATTAACAGCGAGAGAAAATATTTATTTGAATGGCGCGATATTAGGGCATTCTAAAATATATATGCAAAAGCATTTTCAAGAGATAGTTGATTTTGCTGAACTTCAGAAATTCGTAGATGTACCGGTGAAAAATTTTTCTAGTGGTATGTATGCTCGACTAGGTTTTTCTATTGCAACTATGGTAAAACCAGATATTTTAATTGTTGATGAAGTACTAAGCGTTGGCGATTATCGTTTTCAAGAAAAGTGCGAAAAGCGAATTAAAGAGATGATTGAAAAAGGCGTTACAATTATTTTAGTCTCTCATGACGATGACTTAATTAAAAAATTATGCACAAGAGTTATCTGGCTTAATTATGGGGAGATAAAAGAAATTGGAGAAACAGAAAAAATTTGTGAAAATTATGAAAAATTTAGATAGGGGCGTATCAAATGGGTTGTATAAAAATTGGCTTATTGGGAGCGATTGGATTACCCAATATGGGTGATGAAGCGATTTTAAAAGCAAATTTATCGCATATAGAAAAAAATTTTGGAACTCAAGCAGAGGTATATATTTTTACTAAAAATGCGTCACTTACATCTTCCATGTACAATAATAGTACTATGAAAATTCACTGTATATCTTTTCTTCATAATTTTGTTTTGGAAAATTTAGATAAGATTATGGATGTAAGATTATTATTGAAGATTTTTGACGAACAATATAAAAAGAACAATAATCTTAAAGTATTAAATAAGATATTCAATGAACTAAATTATTTTCAGTTTATTGGGGGCGGATATATTAGCTCTTTTTGGCCTGACATGATTGTAGAATGTTGGTTGGCAGCACAGCTTTTGTATCGTTATAATATTCCTTATATTTTGACGGGGCAAAGTTTTTATCTTAATAGTGACCAGGATAAAAAAAATGTTACCGAAATTGTTAAACATGCTGCGTTTATTGATTTCCGAACTTCATGTGATACATCTTATATTTCATCCAAAACAATAATAACAACAGATGACGCAATTAAATTACCATATGCTAATTTAAAGACAACAGAGTTTTATATAAATCTTTTGATACATCCATGGAGAGAATGTACACCCGTAATTAAAAAGATTTTGGAAGAAGAAATTATTCCGTTTTTACAATCATATATAGCACATCATCCTGATATGACATTGAATGTTCTCGCATTTAGTGAAGAAGATTTTTCTTTATGGGATGATAATATGATTACACAAAGCCACAAGGTGAAGTTTATTAATTGTTATGAATTACCAGCAGAATATATTAAAAATTTACTTTCAAATGCTGTTTTTTCTATTAGTAGCCGCTTTCATGCTGCTGTATTTGCGTTGTCTGCAGGAACTCCTATATTTAGCGTATGCTATGACGAATATTATTATTATAAAATAAAATCGATTCATCAGACTTTTAATGATATAAATTACAAGAAAATAAATGAAGTAAAGTCAGAGGACTTAGTTGTTTTTGCACAAAACATAGCTTTCACAAAACAACAACTAGAAAGGAGAATGCCTTATATTGATGAAATTTATGATGTTAAGATAAAAGAAATTGCAAATTTTTATCATTTGGAAAAAAATCAAGAAGCGTGCCCTTCTATATCAGTTATTATTCCAATTTATAATATGGGTGCATATTTAAATCAATGTCTTGAGAGTGTACTGAATCAGACATTGAATAATATTGAAGTTATATGTATTAATGATGGATCAGTAGATAATTCACAAGATATTTTGAATGAGTTTTCTTGGAAAGATTCACGTGTCAAAGTCTTTTCTCAGAAAAATCAAGGTGTATCTAAAGCACGTAATCGTGCTTTAAAATTGGCGAGTGGGAAATATGTGTTCTTTCTCGATCCAGATGACTGGCTTCCGGATGAAAGGGTGTTTGATGACTTATTTAGGGCGGCCGAAAATAATGGGGCACAGATTTGTGGAGGTGGATTTGAAGAATTAAGAGGAGATGATTTAATAACAGAATGGAAAGATTCTTCAGCAAAGTATGTTTTTCATAAAGAAGGTTTCATTCAGTATCGGGAGTATCAATATGACTATGGCTGGGTGCGATTTATTTATCGGAGGGCGTTATTGATAGAAAATGATCTTAAATTACCTACATTAAAATTTTTTGAGGATCCAGTCTTTTTTGTTAAAGCAATGCATACGGCAAAAAAGTTTTATGCATTACCAAGAATGAGTTATTGTTATCGCTCTGGGCATCATTCATATGATCTTTCTTATGAAAAAGTGGTTGATTTATTAGAAGGGCTAACTCGAAATATTAAATTAGCACTAGACAATCAATACTATGAATTGTTACGTTTAGAAGTTTTCCGATTAACTAATGATTATGCTGGTCAAATTGCAAAATACTTAGGAGAATATGAAGATAATCAAGAACTTGTTAGTAAATTTAATATACTTAATCAACTTTTAGGGCGGAATACCCGTCTTGAATATGAAGTTTTTCAATCGGTGATTAATTGGTTGAATTATCAGGTTTTTATTCATTCTTCTGGAAAAAAAGTTTTAAAAAATGCATTAAAATCAAGAGTCAGAAAATATTTAAAAATATTTCTTCCAAATAGAACTGTGAATTACATACGAAAGATGAGGAATAAATAAAATGAATAAAGCAAAAGTATCGATTATCATGCCTATTTATAATCCCGGATCTTATTTGAAACAAAGTTTGGGGGGTGTGTTGAGGCAAACGCTTAAAGACATAGAAATTATCTGCGTCAATGATGGTTCTACTGATATGTCATTGAGTTTGATGAAGGAATATGCAGAAAAAGATTCGCGTATTCATATTATTGATAAACCCAATGGTGGCTATGGCCATTCCATGAATAGAGGGCTTGAAATAGCTACCGGCGAATATATTGGTATTTTAGAGCCTGATGACTTCGTTGATGATAATATGTTTGAATGTTTATATTCTGTTGCAACGGAATATGATGCAGATGTTGTTAAATCTAATTATTATGAATATGAAGAAAAAAACAATAAAAATCAATTTTTTGAAGTTTTGCAAAACTTCAAATATAATGAAATAACTTCAGCTTTTAAAAATGAATGGATTATTCATATGAGACCATGCATTTGGTCTGCCATCTATCGGCGAGATATGTTAATCGATAATCATATTGATTTTAATGAAACTCCCGGAGCATCTTATCAAGATACAGCATTTGCATTTAAGGTATGGGTAACTGCAAACCGCGTGGTATTTTTAAAAGATGCATTTCTTCATTACCGTATTGATAATGAAAATTCTTCAGTTAATTCTTCGGGGAAAATTTTTAGTATTTGTGATGAATTTAATGCTATGCAGGCTTATTTAAATGAGGATGTAAACAAGAGAAAAAAATTCTCTAAAATATTACAAGTCCTAAAACTGGATTCATATTCTTGGAATTTGGGAAGAATTGCACCTGAATTTCGAGATGTTTTTCGCGATCAAATTGCTTTGGAATTTATTAAAGCTGACTACGAAGGCTTTTTAGATAAAAGTTATTTCGATAATGGAAGATGGGAATTAGTACAAAAATATCTTAGTGATTATAAAAATAGTCGCATTAATAAAGCCAATGGAAAAACTTTATTAAAAATGGCTAGTAAAAAAGCTTATAAAAAAATTTGGGGTAAATAATTTATATGGCTGTTTTGTAATGGGAATCGAATATCCTTACAAAACAGTTATCCTTAAAAGGGCGGAATCTAATGTTATGAAGGTTGGGAAAACTAAATCTAATAAACAATTTATGCTATTAACATTTTTGGGAATTCTTTTTATGCTCGACGATCATAGTGGACATTCGTTTAATTTGTTTGCAAATATCTTTCCATATAATTCTTTTTATATGCCTCTTTTTTTCTTTATTTCTGGATATTTTTGTAATATAAAAAGCATTCTGAATGGCAATTTGGTGTCTTTTTTGAAACGGAAAACAAATCATTTGTTTGTTCCATATATCATTATTAATGTATGTTTTGGAATTATTACTATTATTATTAATAATTTGTTCCAAACTAAATGGAACACTGCCTATCCATTTGGTAGCAATAATTTTTTTTCTTGGATTACCTATGGAACTCCTATAGATTTATCTAGTTCAATGTGGTTTGTTATCTGCTTATTTGAGACAGTTGTTGCATATAGTATTATCCGAACTATATTCAAAAATCTTTCTAATGAAATTAGTTGGGGAATCATCTTTTGTATTACTTCTATTTTTTCTGTTTATCTTTCTCGATTAGGTTATTCGGAAGAAGAATGTTTACTGCCGCTCTTAAAAATAATGTTTTTTTTATTCTATTATCAATGTGGTGTGATTTTTAAAATAAAACAAAGTTTCTTCGATAAAAACATATGTTTAATTGGAGGGGGGGCTGTAGCTGTTAATATAATAATATTGCAAATCCTTAGACCAAATGATATATGTTTCAATTCATTAGCATTTATGCGAGGATTTCAAACTGATTTTTTCTTTTTGCCAGTTATTACATCATTAAGTGGAATCTTATTTTGGTATTGTTTATCCAAATTATTTTATAAACCATTAGGTGATGTTATTATTGTAAATAAAATTAGCAATAACTCACTGTATATCTTAGCATTCCACCTTGCCTTTTTTAACATATTTAATTTTATATTGTATTATATTTATGGAACAACATTTGATATATATACTTTTCAGAAATCTGCATGGTACTTATTTTTAAATAATCCTTCTTTTAAATTAATATATTTCTTTTTTGGTTTAATAGGCTCATTATTGCTTAGGGAAGTTGTTATTAAAATTGAAGAATTTATAATGTATAATACAATGCATACAAGCTAATTCCATCGTTTGTAGACGGAGAGAGCGGCTCGACACCATTTTGTTCTGGTGTACAATTATTTAATTGTTGGTAGCGGTTTGTTTGGCTTTGAAATGTCGTGACCATGCAGCTGACAATATAAATGAATTGCCGATATTATTATTACTAATCGCTGGAATGAAGAATTAGGAAATGACCAAGAAAAAGGCTATACGAGAGATACTTTTGATAGAGACTAAAAAATAGAAAGGAACCCATTAATGAATGAACTTGGGTATGAACATACTAATAAAAAAATAATTTCTATACTAGTTCCTTGTTATAATGAAGAAGTAGTATTAAACCAATTCTACCAGCGTTTGTCTCAAGTGATTACTAATATCCCGCAGTATGATTTCCAGTTCATGTTCATCAATGACGGTAGCAAGAATCGTACACTGGATATCATGCGGGAGCTTCACGAGAAGGACAGCCGCGTGTCGTATGTCAATTTGTCCCGTAATTTCGGCAAGGAAATTGCTATGATTGCTGGCATCGACTATTTGACGGGAGATGCGGCGATTATTATGGATGCTGATTTACAAGATCCGCCGGAATTGATTCCAGAAATGATTTCCTGGTGGGAAAAGGGCTATCAGGATGTCAGTGCTAGCGGCGCAGCCGGGCAGGGGAGTCGTTCTTTAAGAAGTGGTCGTCCCATGCCTTTTATACGATTTTGCAGAAGATGTCCAGTGTACCCATGCAGCGCGATGTCGGCGATTTCCGCTTATTGGACAAACAGTGCCTCAATGCTCTGCGCCTGATGCGGGAATCCCAGCGCTATACGAAAGGTTTGTTCAGCTGGATTGGTTTTGAAAAGAAAGAAGTTCTTTTTGACCGCGATGCACGGGCTGCCGGCAAGACGAAGTGGAATTATTGGAAACTCCTCAACTTGGCCATTGAAGGCATCACCAGCTTTACCATCGCACCGTTGCCGTCGGCTGTATTTTGGCATTTATTGCCCTCTTGTATATGCTCTTTATCGTTCTTCGCACCCTCATCTGTGGGGAAGATGTGCCTGGCTATCCGTCGCTCGTCTCCATCATCCTTTTCATCGGTGGTATCCAACTTTTTTTCCTCGGCATCATCGGGGAATACTTGGGCCGCGTCTTCAACGAAAGCAAGTTCAGGCCTCTTTATTTGGTGAAAGATTATAACGGGCAAACCGTTATGAATCAGAAAGGGGCGCGACACTGAGATGAGAGATAGATTTAATGATTTATTTTTGAAGATTGATCAGAATCCTAAGTGGAAATTGTTTGGAGTATTGTTTTTAGCCGTACTTATGGCTATTTTAATGTTTCGTTTGAATCATCCGACCCCTTGGGTTGTTGACGATATCTTGAAAGGTGAAGGCGTTAAACAGATTCATTCGTTCAAAGATTATTTTAAAGAATTATGGGGCTTTTATTTTTCTTGGGGCGGCCGTATTTGGGGTGAATTTTTTGCTTACTTATTTTTGTCGATTCCCAAGCGAATTTTTGATATCATCAATACGCTTGGCTATCTTGTCTTTGTTGGTCTGATTTACGTAAATATCACGGGGAAGATGAAGTTTTCACCATCTCTTTTCGTGCTGATTAACTTTTTACTTTTTGCCTGTTTGCCCGCTTTTGGACAGGATATTTTGTGGATATCCGGCACGGCCAATTATATGTGGTCGAGTTTGATTCCATTGCTTTATATGGCCTTTTGGCGTTTTTATCTTCACAAGGAACGAAGCTGGATGAATTCTATTCCAGTTGTCATAGTTTTGATGTGCTTGGGGATTTTATCCGGCTGGTCCAATGAAAATGTATCAGTATCGCGGATTTTGTTGGCTGCAGGCTATATGCGGCTGTATCGTGAAAAATACAGCATGATCCCGCGATTTGCAAAAACAGGTATTGTCAGCCTGGTCATCGGCTCGCTTATTCTTTGGCTGGCACCGGGGAATTTTGTGCGTTTTGCCTCGGAACATCATTCCCGTTCTATTATCCATATGATTGGAAATGTTTTCCATAACATTGGCGCACTGTTTGATTTTGAATCTACCTTATTACTGATTATCAGCTTTGTTTTACTGATGTTTTTTGTAAAAACGACGAGAAAGAAAGTGGCAGCCCTCTTTATGGCGGCTGGTATCATGTCTGCTGTTTCCATGAGTGTTGTTGGCGGCATTTCTGGCCGTGTTTTCCTGGGTTGCGTCGTCCTCATGGTGATTGCCGTGGGCCTGTTGTATGATGATTGGAATGACACACTCACGATTCGACAATGCCGCTGTTTCTTGATGATTGCCCTGCTGCTTGGCATGCATACTTTTTATAGTGATGCCCGGACGGGTATTCAGGATTACGCTAACCGTTGGAACCAGAATTTGGCAATTATCCAGATGGAAAAAGAAAAAGGCAATCTTGACGTATATGTCAATCCCGTTACGCCGAAGAATAAGTTTTGCGCAACCTATGGGTTGAACGACATTAAGCCTAAAGAAGAAAATCAACATTGGTCGAATAAAGGCGTGGCTCATGCCTTTGGCTTGCATACGATTCAAAGTGTTCATATAAAAGCTGATAAATAAATGAATTAATGAAAGATGTCGATAAGAAAACTGTCGGCATCTTTTCTTAATATGGTATAATATATATCATGGCTTTTTACAGGAGGTATTATCGATGTATGATTATCTAATTATTGGCAGTGGTCTGTTCGGTTCTGTGTTTGCCCATGAAATGACGAAGGCTGGTAAGTCTTGTCTGGTTCTGGAACGGCGTGATCATGTGGGTGGCAATGTGTATTGTGAAGAAAAGGAAGGTATCCGTATACATAAATATGGTGCTCATATTTTCCATACTTCGAATAAGGAAATTTGGGATTATGTGAACCAGTTCGTAGAATTCAATAATTATGTCAATTCACCGGTAGCGAATTATAAAGGTGAATTGTACAACCTGCCTTTCAATATGAATACCTTTACTAAGATGTGGGGTGTCGTCACGCCGAAGCAGGCGGCTGCCAAGATTGCCCAGCAGCGTCAGGAAGCGGGGATTACGGAACCGAAGAATCTGGAAGAACAGGCCATTTCCCTTATTGGTACGGACATCTATACGAAGCTGATCAAAGGGTACACGGAAAAACAGTGGGGACGGAGCTGCACGGAACTTCCGGCTTTCATTATCAAACGCCTGCCTGTACGCTATACGTTTGATAATAATTATTTCAATGACCGCTATCAGGGCATTCCTATCGGTGGCTATAATGTATTGATTGACGCACTTCTCAAAGGTATCGAAGTGCGGACTGGCGTCGATTATAATCAGGCCCGTCAGGAATATGAAGGCATAGCTAAGACGGTAGTCTATACTGGTCCTGTTGATGAATACTTTGATTATAAATTGGGACGACTGGAATATCGGGGACTCCGCTTTGAAACAGAACGGCTGGAAGAAGTGAATCACCAGGGCGTAGCTGTCATGAATTACACCGACCGGGAAACGCCGTATACGCGCAGCATCGAACATAAACATTTTGAATTTGGCACACAGCCTGTTACCTATGTAACCAAGGAATATCCGGCTGACTGGCAGCCCGGAGAAGAAGCATACTATCCGGTAAATAACGAACGGAATCAGCGTTTATACGAACAGTATGCCGCCTTGGCTGCAGAAGAAAAGGATGTCATCTTTGGTGGACGGCTTGCAGAATATAAGTACTATGACATGGATGATGTCATTGCCAGTGCATTGGATATGGTACGCCGTGTAATGGGAAAATAAATCAGGAGGTCTCACTATGAAACCAATACGCAAAGCCGTAATCCCAGCAGCCGGATTTGGTACCCGTTTTCTACCGGCTACCAAATCTATTCCCAAAGAAATGATTCCTGTCGTAGATAAGCCCGTCATTCAATACGTCGTAGAAGAAGCCATTCAAAGCGGCATTGAAGAAATTTTGATTATCACCGGCCACGGGAAACGGGCAATAGAAGACCATTTTGATACCAATGTAGAACTAGAGCATGCTTTGTACCAAAAAGGGAAAGATCAGATGCTGAAGATGGTACAGGATATTTCGGCAATCAACGTTCATTATATCCATCAAAAACATGTTCGTGGCCTGGGAGACGCCATCCTTTGTGCTAAATCATTCATTGACCATGATGCATTTGCCATCCTTCTCGGCGATGAAATGATGTATAATGATCAGAATCCTGCACTACAGCAACTATTACAAGCCTATGAAAAAACAAGAACAACCATCATAGGCTGTCAGCCAATGACGGAAGAACAACTGATGCCCGTAGATGTTCTGGAGGGAAGCCAATGTGCCGATAGTGGACTCATACGCGTTCACAACATACAAGAACTGCACAAAGCACCTGAAGACAACCAAACCTACAATTGCTTGGGAAGATACATCTTTACCCCGGATATCTTTGAAATCCTGAACCGGGTAGAACCAAGGGAAGACGGAGAAATCCACTTGCACGATGCCCTGCGCCTCATGCTGGACCGACAGACTATATACGCCTGCCCAATACAAGGCAAACGATACGACACAGCCAACAAACTGGACTACCTAAAAGCAACGGTAGAATACGCCCTAAGGCGAAAAGACCTGGGCCCATCTTTCCGCGAATACCTGAAAGAGCTATAGGCGCATAACATTCCAACCATATATCAAACATAAACCAAAGCCCCTGTTACCAGATTTCCATGAGTCTGACTGGCAGGGGCCAGCTTTCAGATAGTATAGTTGAACATTCAACTATACTATCTGAAAAAATTGTGTGAAGGTGGATGTGGAAATAACTTAATGTAAGATATTTTAGTTCAATCTATCAAAATAAAGCATAAAAACAATAAATTGTCCCAATATTGAAAAAAATGTCCCAGTAAGCTATAATATCATAAGAGATAGTAACTGTCATAAAACATAAGGAGCTGGAGTGTGATGAAAAAGAAAGATATTGTGAATTTAATTAAGTGTCATGCAGAAGGAAATGATGCCGGATTTAGAGCTACTGCTTATCAAATCGCTAAAGAATTCGATCAAGATGGAGATACCCAATTAGGTCTTTACCTCATGTCACTTTTATCAGATGCTAATACTTTTGTACCACAAGTGCAGGAAAGTAAAGAAAATTACAAAGGATTACAGTATTTTGATAAGGTTTCTGGTTGTGAAGAAATGCTGCTTTTACCTGATGTAATTATGAATGATGTCTTAGGGATTGTGAATGCTATTAATCATCATATGGGGATTCATCGTTTTTTATTTGAAGGATCTCCGGGCACAGGAAAAACAGAAGCAGTAAAACAACTTGGCAGAATCTTAAATAGAGACGTTTATATGGTGAATTTCTCTGAGCTTATTGATAGTAGGTTAGGGCAAACTGCTAAAAATATAATGGCATTATTTGAAGAAATGAATGGAATTTATCAAAAATACAATATGATTTTCTTATTTGATGAAATTGATGCATTGGCTTTAGATAGAACGAATAATAATGATTTGCGGGAAATGGGAAGAGCTACTTCCACTTTATTGAAATGTCTTGACTCACTGGATAAGGATATTATTTTAGTTGCTACAACCAATCTTTATTCTTATTTTGACAAAGCTTTAATTAGAAGGTTTGATTCAGTAATTAGTTTTAATCGGTATACCCAAGATGATCTGTTGGACATTGCTGAAAAAATATTAAACCGATACTTGGATCAATTGCATTTAAAAAATCGGGATATTCGGCTATTTCGTAAGATTATGAAACTAATAGATTACCTGCCTTATCCAGGTGATTTAAAGAATATGATTCGCACAGCGATAGCTTTTAGCAATCCTAATGATGAGTTTGATTACTTTAGGCGATTATATAGTACGGTTTGTGGAAAAACTCCAGAAAATTTAATTGAATTAAAAAGACAAAAATTTACAGTAAGAGAGATAGCTATACTAACAAACAAATCTAAGAGTACTATTGATAGAGAACTTAAGGAGGCATTATAAATGAATAACATATTGGAGTTAAAGGGGGTATTTCAACATAAACCAAATCAATCTCGAGGAGGAAGTATCTCACTAAAAAAAGGTCAAGTTGTCAAAGCAGAGCATATACTGACGCTGGCCAATGATTTGAAAAAAATAGCTGATTATTGGTCAGTACATTCTGAAATTGAAGGTGCTTTAGTTAGCACTCATTATGTTCGTATTGTTCCTAAGTCAAGTCGCTTGCAATTTTTACTTTCATGTACTCGTGAATCACCAAACGATTTTATAGTAGGTGCAAAATTTGAGACTAATATTGATTCAGATAATAAGAAGCATCATGTCTTTACATATTTTATCCCATTAGAAGCACTTTTTCGGACCATACATTCCTTAAAAGAGGCTTATGATGTTTTGATAAAACAATATCAAGGTAAGATTTCATATGAAGAGTTTGAAGAATTGAAAAGAAAAAAAATCAAGTGTAATGGTTTATCTAAGACTGGATTTCTACAAATAATTGTAGATAGTTCTAATATTCAATATTTTCGGATTGATAAATTGGAAAAGAATATTCATGAAGCATGCATTATAACAATTTACAAGACTAACGTAAAAACACAGGAGTTATTGAGAAGATTTGGTATTTCAATTCCAGAAAGCAGAATACTTAATCAACTTACTATTCAAATGAATCCAGAAGAAATACACATGTTACTGGATAAAGCTCCATATCTAGTAGCCATGGGAGTAAATGATTTAACTCAATATATCCCTGAACACTTGACTGAATCCTCGGAAATTCCCAAACTTATTCCATCTCCTAAAAATGAACCTGTTATTGGTGTTATTGATACTCCTTTCAATAAAGATGTCTATTTTCATGAATGGGTAGATTATACAAATTGTTTGTCTGAGAATATCCCAATTGGGCCAATGGATTATGAACATGGAACAGCTGTTAGTTCAATTATTGTAGATGGCCCTAGAGGAAATCCAAACTTAGATGATGGATGTGGTCGTTTTAGAGTTCGACATTTCGGAGTAGCTGTTGCTGGTACATTTAGTTCCTTTTCAATTATTAAGCAGATTGGGAATATTGTACGACTAAATCGTGATATTAAGGTGTGGAATCTTTCTTTAGGTTCTGTATTAGAGATTAATGACAATTTTATTTCGCCAGAAGCTGCTGAACTAGATCGCTTGCAGAATAAATACGATATTGTTTTTATAGTAGCGGGAACTAATTTATCTTCTAAGCATGAAAAAAAATATAAAATTGGTGCTCCAGCAGATTCTTTAAATTCTATTGTTGTGAATTCTGTTAATTTTCAGAATCAAAGTGCATCGTATTCTCGAAGTGGACCTGTATTGTCTTTCTTTGTAAAACCAGATATCAGCTATTATGGCGGGGATAGGCAAAAACATGAATATATAACGGTATGCAACAATGCGTTGGGTGCAAAGCAGGCAGCTGGCACTTCTTTTGCCGCTCCTTGGATTGCAAGGAAGATGGCATACTTGATTTATATTATGGGATTTACTCGGGAAGTTGCTAAAGCGTTGCTGATAGATTCAGCAACGGGCTGGTATTGTAGGCCAGATATAAAAAAGGGATATGGCATAGTACCTGTATCTATTCAAGATATTTTGCAATCTCCTGATGATGAAATTAAATTTATCATTTATGGAAAAACTAAGAATTATTGCACGTATACATATCAACTGCCTGTCCCAGTTGTAGAGAATAAGCACCCTTATCTTGCAAAAGCTACTTTGGTCTATTTTCCGTTGTGTAATCGTAATCAAGGCGTTGATTATACTGACACGGAATTAGATTTGCATTTTGGACGATTAAAGATTAATAAAGCACAACATTTACAAATAAAATCCATTAATGGAAATTTACAAGCCGAATCGGGTCAGCATTCTATCTATGAGGAGGATGCTAGAAATGATTATCGGAAATGGGATAACGTAAAAATAGTTGCTGACCCAATATATAATAATATGAAACCTCGTAAAGCTTACGAAAAAGGACTTTGGGGTATCAAATTATATTGCAAGGAGAGATTAAATAAGCATGCTCGACAAGAAGTTCCATTTGGTTTGATTATCACGTTAAAAGAGATAAAGGGAATAAATCGGATTGAATTATTCAAGCAATTATGTCAAGTTAGAGGATGGATTGTAAATGATGTCAGTGTAGAAAATAGAGTTCAGGTATATTTGAAAGGGGAAGAAACTATTCGATTAGATTAAATAGAAGAAATCGGAAATTATGTAATAACTAAGGTAGCGTCAAGCTTTTTAAATAGTTACCGTAAGACGATTGCAAGGAGAAAAAGACATCTCCTAGACCACAATCGCTGTTAGTAAGAACTGCACAAAGCACCTGAAGACAACCAAACCTACAATTGCCTGGGAAGATACATCTTTACCCCGGATATCTTTGAAATCCTGAACCGGGTAGAACCAAGGGAAGACGGAGAAATCCACTTGCACGATGCCCTGCGCCTCATGCTGGACCGACAGACTATATACGCCTGCCCAATAAAAGGCAAGCGATACGACACAGCTAACAAACTGGACTACCTAAAAGCAACGGTAGAATACGTCCTAAGACGAAAAAACCTGGGCCCATCTTTTCGCGAATACCTGAAAGAGCTATAAGCGCATAACATTCCAACCATATACCAAACGTAAACCAAAGCCCCTGTTGCCAGATTTCCATGAGTCTGACTAGCAGAGGCTGATTTTTAGATATCATAGTTGAGCGTTCAACTATGATATATCTACCGTAGCTGGATGATGGGAAACAAACGGGAACTTCTTGACACTAACGCTGGTTCGCAAGGTCTGTAATGCCAAACTGATTTTTGCTATAATATATAATAAAAGTATTAAACAGGGAAAAGTTCAGATTGTATAAATGGGAGGGATATATATGAGTACGCATGATGAAAAGGAAGCGGCGATGCTGCAATGGCGTAAGCTGGTACAGACTGACAAGAAGGAGTTGGGAGATTTCCCACGGTTTACGGTTCATCCCCTGGTTGTGACGGAGGATGAGAAACGGAATCTGTTCCGCATGTGCATGCAGTCGGCGGAAGACCGGGACCGGATTTCCAAAATCAGCGTCCGGTATGAAGAGTATAAAAAAGCCGTCAATCGACGGTTTGCTATGGCACGGTATTATCGGGAACAATGGGAGCAGCCCGATGGCAGCGATGCGCTGGAAGGTACTATCCACTGCATCTATGATACCCAAAACGATGTACCACCTGATTTGCCTTCGTATGCCCGTGTATTGACGCGAAAGGACATCGTACAGTCTTTGGTACAGTTTGCAATGGAACAGAAAGGGATACCAGGATATCCTGACAGGGATGCCAGAGAGGGCGATGTGCCAAGTTTTCTGCGAGCGTGGGTTACGACTGTATACGGAGCAGAGACCCAGGAAGTAAATCTGAATTTCATTGATGCATCACTTAAAGACGATTAATCGGGGGAATATCATGAATATTACGGTGTATCTGGGGGCCCGGACGGGAAATCGTGACGTATATCGTTCGTACGCTTATGAACTAGGAGCATGGATTGCCTGTCACGGTCATACGCTCATTTATGGAGGCAGCCGGACCGGTCTTATGGGAAAGCTGGCTGATGGGGCACTCGATCATGGTGGACGCGTCATCGGCGTTGAACCGCAGTTTTTTATGGAGGAAGAACTGCAGCATGAAGGATTGACTAAGCTCATCGTGACAAGGGATATGGCGTCCCGCAAAAAGAAAATGATGGAAATGGGCGATGTATTCCTGGCTTTTCCCGGCGGCATCGGGACATTGGAAGAAATCAGTGAAGTCATGAGCCAGATCAAATTGGGATTGTTGCCAGGCCGGTTTGCCTTTCTAGATTTTAACGGTTATTATCAGCCGATGAAAGCTCTACTCCTGCACATGGCGCATGAAGGATTTGTCGATGATTCTTGGGCCAGACAAGTCGCTTTTCTTTCGTCTTTTGAACAACTAGATGCTTTTTTAGCAGAATAATTTCTATTCCAAAATGAAGCTGTATATGGTACAATAACCCAGTTATTAGTAATATTTTAGTACCTATCAGGAGGATGTATGACAACAAAATATCCCTGCGATTGTGATTTTTCCTGCCCTCAGTCGGAAGAACAGAAAACCCGTGTCATTGTTGAAGAATATGAAAAATTATCACCGAATCTGATTTTTGAAATTATCCGCCACGATGGCGAACTGGAACTGGAACGCAAAGCCTGGCCCCTTGTTTTATCAGCACTGGCTGCCGGGTTAATGATTTCTTTTTCTTTTTATTTCCGGTCTATCATTAATGTCTACATTGGAAGTGCTTCCTGGGCAGAAGCCATCACAGGTGTTGGATATACGACGGGTTTCCTCATCGTTATTCTGGGACGGCTCCAACTTTTCACAGAAAATACGATTACCACGGTCATTCCTGTTTTCCGTGACCCTTGTTGGAAAAATCTCCGCCTGCTCCTGCGGCTCTGGGGGATTGTTTTTCTTTCTAATATAGTCGGCACAGCCATTGCTGCTCTTTTTATGTCCAGCCCGATTTTCACGACACCGGAAATTACCCAGTGCTTATACAATGTATCCCACCACATCATGGCTCCCGGCCCTATAGATAATATTATGCGGGGGATTCCGGCGGGTATGCTGATTGCCGCAATCGTCTGGATGATGCCTATGTCGCGGAGCTTTGCCTTCTTTATTATTTTCATGTTCACCTATTTTATATCTATCGGTAATTTCGCCCATGTTGTCGTCGGATCGTGCGAAGCGGCTTATGATGTACTCATGGGTGGTTCCACGATGTTTGATTATTTCTTCCGTTTTCTCCTGCCAACAGGCCTGGGAAATATCATCGGCGGTACGGGGGTCTTTACACTTCTCGTTGCCACGCAGGTCAAAAGTGACAGTAAAAAGTAAAAGTATTATAGTATAAGAGTAACTACATACCTATGACAAAGGAAAGGGTGATTGATATGAATGAAATTATAAAAGCTATGCTGGACCGGCGTAGTATCCGCAAGTATGAAGATAAGCCTGTACCAGAAAATCTGATTCATGATATTGTAGAAGCTGGTCTTTATGCAGCAAGCAGCATGGGACGGCAGAATACAAAAATCATCGTCATCACCAATGAAGAACTCCGTCACGATTTATCAGAACTCAATAATCAGATTGGTGGCTGGCCTGCCGGCAATGACCCGTTTTATGGCGCACCTGTCGTCATCCTTGTGCTTGGTAAAAAAGGAGAAGGCAAAGAGAAGTACGATGGCAGCCTTGTCATAGGCAATATGATGCTGGCAGCGTACGCACTGGGTCTGGGCAGTTGCTGGATTCATCGGGCCAAAGAAGAATTGACGATGCCCCTGGGAAAGAAGATTCTGAATCAGGTCGGCCTGTCTGCCGATGAATGGGAAGGCATTGGCCATTGCATCATAGGCTATCCGGCAGAAAAACTCCCAAAAGCCGCTCTGCGGAAACCCGACAGAGTTTACTACCTGAAATAGTACCAGAATACGCAGATAAGGAGGTCATCATGGATAGAGCACTGCCATCGTCCGGAGAAATCTGGATTCATTTCAAAGAAAAACAGTACCGTATCATCACGCTGGCAGAGGATGCCAAGACTGGAGAATCCTATGGTGGTGTATCAGGCGCTCTATGGCTCATATGGTCATTATCTGCGGCCTTTGTCTATGTTTATGAGTGAAGTCGATCACCAGAAATATCCCGACTGCCAACGGACATGGCGTTTCGAGAAGCTTCCGAACATGTGTTCATGGAAACCGGAATTTGCTCGCCAAACAAATGCTCAACATACTAGAAAAAAGGGGACATACGATTCATGTTTGAAAGAGAAATGATAGAACTCGTACGCAGCACTCGTGATATGCTGACGGAAGAGAAAGAATTAGAAATCACTGCCAAAGGAAGGGCCAATTTTGTCACCCAGATGGATGTTGCCGTACAGGAATATATGCGTACGAAACTCCATGACACAGATGACGGAGTCTTACTCCTTTCGGAAGAACAGGACAACAGTCAGGTTAGTGACCCCGATGGCCGCTACTGGATTCTCGATCCCATTGACGGTACACAAAACTTCATCCGTCATTTTGATATGAGTGCCGTATCGCTGGCATACTATGCACAAGGATTATTGCAGACAGCTGTCGTGTACAATCCGTTTACTGATGAACTGTTTCATGCAGTCCGTGGTGGCGGCGCCTTTTTAAATGATAAACCGATTCACGTGACTGGAAATTCAGCATTATCACAATGTCTGGTTGCTATCGGTACGTCCCCATATGACCGGCAATATACAGAAAAAAATTTCCCTTTATTCCAGAATATGTATTCCCGTTGTCTGGATATACGTCGCACGGGCAGTGCCTGTCTGGACCTGGCGTATGTAGCAGCCGGCCGGACGGATATCTATTTTGAACGCAATCTGAAGCCGTGGGATATGGCTGCAGGTATTTTGCTCGTCGAAGAAGCAGGTGGCAAAGTTACGACGTATGATGGTCAGACTCCTGACGTATTACATAATGAACATATTATAGCGACTAACGGTCTGGTCCATGAGGATACAGCACGCATCATCCATCAGCATTGGTAACGTTTCTGTACTAGTAAAAAATCTCCCTGGTTAGCGTAACTTACTACGCATAGCCGGGGAGATTTGGCATATATCCTATATTACGGGATTTTAAATTGGATTAGAGGACCAGTGTCGGGGCGGCATAGACGCGGGCAAGCAGTTCCTGATTCAACGCATAGAGACCTTTCGGGTCACTGCCAAATAATTTGAATTTTTTAATCAAATCACTGACATTTTTTTCTTCTTCGCCCTGTTCTTTGACAAACCAGTTAAAGCATTCCATAGTGCGATAATCATTTTCGTCAGAAGCTGCTCCATAAATTTTATTGATGCAGCCAGTAATGAATTGTTCATGTTCTAAAGCTGCTTTAAGAGGTGCTTTCAAATCTTTGTATTCCTGATCCGGCTTGTCAATAGCACCAAATTCGACACGGACACCATTATTTTGCAGATATGTGCGCATAAGCATGGCATGATCCCGTTCTTCCTGGGCCTGGATTTCAAACCAGTGAGCAAAGCCATCGAGTCCTTCGTCAATATAATAATTCGCAAAGTCCAGATAGAGATAAGCAGAGTAAAATTCTAATGTAACCTGATCATTAATCAATTTGGCAACTTTTTTTGCTAACATCCTAAACACACCCTCCTTCGTGGGCATCACAATAACTTGCTGTATACAGGTATTATATCACGTACGTAGTACAATGGTAAGCGTTAATGTTTGATTTTTTGATTATTCTATATTTTCTATCATTCACATTCATCCATCATCGTATTTGTTTCACTGTTCAGGGAAGAGACTTTTTTAACGTAGAAATTACAGATTATCATTAAGGAGATGCATAGTATGACAAGAATTATCGAAACACCCAGAATCAGTGAAATTTTATGGGAAGAATTTATGAAACCATTGGGGATTTCTGCATATCAGCTGGCCAAAGAATTACATGTTCCGGTGTCAAGGATTCAGGACATTTTACATGATAGACGTAAAATCACGGCAGACACTTCCATTCGTCTGGGCCGATATTTTGGTGTTTCTGACAAATATTTTTTGAATTTACAAACAGATATTGATATCCGGCAAGCCGAAAATATCAATCAGGAAGAATTTAATCGAATTAAAGCCATACAGTACGCATAAGAACAAGAAATAAAAACAGAAAGGCCTGCTGCATTTTTGCAATTGGCCTTTCTGTTTTTATTAATTATATACCATGTTAAAATACTGCATAATAAATTTACAGCAGTATTTTTGTCAGTCTTCCCACAAAACTTCCCACTATGAGATACAAATTTAAGAGATTTAACTAACGTTGAAGAGTATTACCAATGTACAGTAATACCTGATAGTTGGCATAAATAAGCGGTTTATAAGACCTTAAAAGTACTTCCGGAATTTACTTATATATTACTTCCGATAATTTAACGTTATCGGAAGTAATTGCACTTCTCCAAAAGCAAATCCGCCACATATAAGGGGGGTTCTGGCTTATACGTGGCGGATTTGCTATGGATGTGTGCAGTCTATTGTCTTACAATGCTTTTGGCAATGTGAAGAACCAGATTTGGCTTTCTTGTTCAGATGGTGCATTTTTCTTAAGGCTGAGTTTTACTTTATGGACAGATTTGTCTTTATTGTATATCATGACTTTTTTATCACTGTTATAAGTATAATCGGATACGTCGGCTGACGGGGCTTTGGCATCCTGTACGGCTATATCCATTCCAAAGTCGTTGTCGTTTACGACGGCTATGGTTCTGCGGTCCGGTAATAATGCCAGACCTTCAGCTTTTTCAATATTCCAGCCGTTGGCGCGCAGGTCCAGGACGAGTTCTTTTTTTGCCGGTACCAATTTTCCATCAAGACGTCCGTATTCCAGATCGCCATTGTTTGCGACTGGCGTAGCGCCATTGAGGTCTACTTTATAGACCAGGTTTTGCATGACACCGTGTTGTTTTCCCTGTTCGATCATGAGGAACTGGCCATGACCGATGGACGTGATATCGCCCAGTTTAGCTGCACCTGTATTTTTATAGCCCGTGTCAACAGGATAAGCGTACATCTTCGTTTCTTTGGTTACCGGGTCGAGTTCGACAATACGCGTATATTTTGACGTTTTGGCTGTTTTGCCATCGACATTCAGCGGACTCTGGATAAGGGCAAAGATATGACCCCGTTCATCGATGGTGAGGCCTTCACTGCCTCTATTGGGAACACGGCTGGCAAGAATGCTGGGAAGTCCGGCACCGGGAGCAAATTTTTCTACAATATTGCCGTTTTTATCTGCTTTTACGATAAAGGGGCCATATTCGTCGCTGATCCAGAAATTACCGTCCTTATCGACAGCCAGTCCTTCTGTATCCAGACCATTGACATCCGTTCCCAGGTCTTTCATTTTAAAATTGAGAGCAATTTCTTTTGTAGAACCAGTCATTCCTTTCGGTACAGGTTTTCCTGTAATTGCTTTTCCCTGTACTTTCAGCGGGATAGATTCCGTTACGTCAGCCCGATGCTGTCCCGGGCGTACGGTAATAACCCCGATGGATGGAGCAAAATCAGGAGTCGGGAAGAATTTTCCACTTACCTTTTTACCATTTTTAACGTAAGTCGGAATGTCTCCATTGGGTCCCCGGTCCGTAATCGCATAAAATTCGATGGTTCCATCGGCTTTGATATCTTTCAAGGCCAGCGCTGAGCCGTACCCGGGGTTGATGTGATGATTAAATGCCTTTTCATTGCCTTTATACGGCAGCTGATAAGAATCAGCGTGTACAATATACGATTTAGTCTGTACTCCTTCAGCCATCACAGCGGCACTTCCCAGACAGGATATAGCCAATCCCAGAGCTATCCAGCGTTTCCAGTTTTTATTCATGCAGTTTACACCTCCTGTATATTTGTATCCAATATATCAGGCAGATGTAAACGCTCTGTCAGAGATGGCTATGAATTTTGTAAAATGAATCACAGGTTTTCCCGTTTTTTGCAACAAATATACAAAGTCACTTGTCAGAATACAGACGAAAGCGTATGATAAAGAATGTGTCAATAAAAAATAATATTATAGATATATAAAGAAAGGATATTGACATGAACCGTATTTCTTATGAAAATACAATTTTAATTCTTATGATGATGGTCTCGTTCATCAATCCCTTTACCAGCAGTGCCCTTACGACGGCACTTCCTGATATCGGAAATGCATATGGAGCCAGCGAAATGGCCCTGAGCTGGGTCATAGAAACGTTCCTCATCGCCTCTACGATTACGATTATGCCCATCAGTAAGATGGCCGACCGGTGGGGTAAACGGCGCATCTTCCTCATCGGCGTGGCTCTCTTCTGCTGCTCTTCTCTATCGGTGTATTTCGTTTCATCTATTCCGGCTCTGCTTCTCATCCGCGTCCTGCAAGGACTGGCCAGCGCCTGCATATTTGCTACGAATATGGCTATTATTTCACTGGTGACCAATCCCCGGCGCCGCGGTCGTGCCATGGGATTTACCATAGCTGCCGTATACTGTGGCCTGTCATTGGGCCCTGTTCTGGGCGGATTCTTTTCATATTACCTGAGCTGGCAGACTATTTTCTATTTTATTGCTCTGGTCTGTGCCATCGTTTTTTTTCTTTCCCTGCGACATATGAAAGAGGAATGGATCGTCAATGCATCCGGCAGTCTGGACAGTGCAGGCAGTCTGTTATATGCACTGGCTATGGTGGCTGTCATGACCGGTCTTTCTGAGCTGGCCGTCTGGGACTTTGGCAAATATCTGCTGATTGCCGGTCTCCTGGTATTCGGCTTATTCTTGTACCGGGAATGGCATATTTTCAGTCCCGTCCTTCCTGTACGTATTTTTGCCGGCAACCGTGTCTTTTCTTTTTCCAGTCTGGCTGCCATGCTCAATTATTGTGCCACCTTTGGCATCAGTTTTCTCCTGTCTATCTATCTGCAGCGCATCATGGGTCTGAATGCCCGTGACACCGGTCTTATCCTGTTGATGCAGCCTGTATTTATGGCCGTGTTATCACCGCTGACAGGAACGCTTTCTGATAAAATCAGTCCCTCGGTTCTGGCCTCATCAGGCATGGTCTTCATCACTGCCGGTCTGGCCATGCTGACATATAATGTCACTCATCCGTCTTTTGTCTGTATTATCGCTGCCCTGGTCGTCATCGGCATCGGGTTCTCCCTGTTTACAGCCCCAAATAACAATGCCATCATGAGTTCTGTCACACCACAATTTTATGGGGTTGCCTCATCGGTTGTCGGCACGGTACGGCTCATCGGACAGGTCCTGAGCGTTGCTATTATCACCCTGATTCTTTCACAGAGCCAGAATAGTACGGCACCGTGGCTCACTGCCCATATCCAACTAGCGTTTTTGATTTTTACGGTTCTCTGTGCTATTGGCATCATCCCGTCAGCTATCCGCAACAAAACCTGACAGGCATCAAGCCTGCAAGGAAGACCGGATTTAGCGGAAAAAGCGGCTGATCCAGATCAGGAACGACTGCGGCAGTATGCCGGAGCTGATGCGATGAAGCGTAGAAATAACGTCAGGGGTAATGACCACACGGCCCCGGCGGATCTGCCGGAAAGAGCGGCGGGCAATACGTTCCCCGTTCCCGGCAAATATATAGTGATGAAACCGGTTCTCCTGATCGGTCTTCTTGGCGGTCGCAATAAACGCCGTATCCTTGACCCAGTATGGGCAGACGGCAGAGACAAAAATTCCCTCCGGCTTCAATTCTTCTGCCAATGCGCGGCTGTAACGCAGGAGAAATGCCTTGCAGGCAGCATATACCGCCAGATAGGGCAGCGGCTGAAAGGCAGCGCAGGAACAGATTTCCACGATATGGCTGCCTCTCTGGCAATACGGAAGGACTGCTGTCGTAAGGAATACAGCAGCATGGCAATGGATGGCTATCATACCGGCTGTATCTCTTTCTGACATGGCAGTGGTGCTTCCCATGCGGCCAAAGCCGGCAGCATGGATAAAGTAGGAAACAACAGGATGGTGTTCGCGGAGAACATCGGCAAAGCGGCTGTATGATGACGGCCGGGTCAGGTCCAGTGGCAGAATCCTGGACTTTGTCTTCAGTTGCTCTGCTGTTTTTTGTAAGGTCCGTTCGTGACGGCTGATGAGCCAGATTTCCCCGACATTCTCTTCATCGAGGAGTTTTGCATATTCCCGGCCCAGACCGCTTGACGCACCTGTTACGATGGCAATAGTCACAAATATCACTTCCTTTTATTTCATTATAGCCGGTCTTTTTTCTGCCGCAATCCCCCACATCAGAGATTCCATCAAAAAAACGTGTTGTCTGGCATTAAATCCCAGGCAGCACGTTTTTTCAATAGCTGTATTTATCTGACAGTACGTTACGATTTTTCATGCATTTCGATGATAAGAGGAACAATCCGGGCATTGCGGACGTCAATAATTCCCTTATCCGTCAGTTTGAAGAAGGGACTGACTGGAAGTGACAAGGTACTGAGGGACATGATGACATTATCACTCCGATACCCACAGTCTGTCAGAGCACGGTGTACTTCTTGTATTTGTTTACCCAGTACAGGCAGTGGACGGTCAGAAAGGATTCCTGCGATCGGCAGTGGCGCAAAAGCCTTCGTGACACCGTCACAGGCTACGGCATAGCCTCCCTGATGGGTGATGACCGTATTGGCCGCAGCCATCATATCTTTTTTGGTCTGTCCTATGACAAGCAGATTATGATGATCGTGGGCATATGTCGTAGCCGCAGCTCCTCTTGTCATGGCTGTCCCACCGACGAGAGCTGCTCCGTATCCGCCGTTTTTCCCATGGCGTTCCCAGACGACTGCCAGATTGTAAGGGCTGTGTTCCCAGTCGATTTCTCCATGATGAACGGACAGTACCGCCTGTCCTTCTTTGACAAACGTAGTATGTTCCTGAACTTCCAGAATACGGCAGATAACTTCCCCTTCTTCTATAGGCGCTGTCAGCGTAAAATCGCCGGACGTACGGGGTGTTACATGGACACTGTGATAAAACGCTTCCGGAAACGATGTATCTCGTTCTTCTTCCTGCCAGGGGGCTCCTTTCGTATATACTTCCCGTCCTGCACACCAGGTACTTTCAATACTCAGGCTGGCTGGATCAGACAAAATGACGAAATCGGCGATTTTCCCAGGAGCAATGCTCCCTTTATCGCGCAGTCCCATGCGCCGGGCCGGTGTATACGTCGCTGTATAGATGGCTTCTTCCGGTGTCAGGCCGTTATGCATAGCCTTTTTTACAAGATAATTGAGATGTCCCCGTTCCATAAATGCATCTGGCATGGTATCATCCGTTACGATAGCCATGTGCTCCAGCAGGTGATTTTCTTTAATATAAGAGATGAATTCTGGTTTCAGCGATTTTTCCTGCAGCTGTACAAACATGCCGTTCATGAGACGTTCTTTCAGACCTTCCAGTGACTGGTCTGTGTGGTCCGAATTGACGCCGCTCATTAAAATCTGCGCCAGCTCCCAGCCACTGAACCGGGGGCAATGCCCTTCCAGGGAAAAATCGGGGCGCCCGGCCCGGATCTGCCGGATAAGGCGACTGGTCTTGGAATGACTGTCCCTGATGATGTCACGGCAGTTCATGACCTCACCCAGGCAGATGACGTGGTCCATATGCATCAGAGCTTCTACATCATCGTTATCAATGATGCCCCCTGTTGTTTCCAGCTGTTCATTCGTTGACGGGACCGAACTGGGAATGGCGATATAAACGTCACAAGGGCCATCCTGCATCGTTTTCGCCATAGCCTGTATCCCTGCAAGTCCAAATACATTGGCTATTTCATGCGGTTCGGCAATGAGCGTCGTTACCCCATTGCGGACTGCTCCCTTCATAAAAGTCCGCGGTGCTGCCATGGTACTTTCAATATGCATGTGGCAATCGACAAAACCAGGAATGACGTACTTGCCGCCTAGGTCCCGTACCTGTTCTGGTTCCATAGGCAGAGGATCGTTTCCCATGTAACAGAACCGGCTTCCACTGATAGCCAGATTACAGGGGATGAATTTTTTCAGATAGACATTATAAATATTCCCGTTTTTTAACAGCCAATCGATTTTCACGATTCAAACCCCCCTTATTTGACGCCGGCAATGGCATAGAAATAATAAGCCAGAAGCAGTGCCAGCAGATAATGACCTTTATTGAGTTCTGATGCTCTGCCGGAGGCAATTTTCATAATGACATAGGCAATGAAAGCGACGGAAATGCCATTGGCTATATTAAAGGTAAAAGCTGTAAAGGCAATACAAAGAAAAGCTGGTATATATTCGCACAAATCAGTATAATCCAGATTTTTCATACCACCCATCATGCTAACACCGACATAGACCAGTACAGGAGCTGTAGCTGCTGCAGGAATCATGAGGGCCAGTGGCGTCACCGCCAGGATAAGAAGAAACATGACCGCTGTGGTAATGGCAGTAAGCCCCGTACGGCCACCAGCTTCGACACCGGCACCGGATTCCAGATAGGTAATGAGCACAGGAATCGTAAAAAAGGAACCCAGCGTAGCCGCTACGGAATCGACCTGGAACACTTTATCTATGTCAGGAAGATCTCCGTTTTTATCGAGGAACCCCGCTTTGCCGCCGATACCGATGGCCGTTCCGAAACTGGAAAAGAAATCGGGCAGGAAAAATACGAATAAATACGGCAGGTATTTGACATCCAGCGCACCGAAAAGGTCAAAATTAAAAAACACCGGCGCCAGGCTGTCAGGCATGGTAAACAGCGTAGCCGGGATTTTGGTAATGCCCATGGGAATGCCGATGACAGTGCCTGCAATGATACTGATGAGGGCCGCTCCTTTGACACGGCGCGCCTGCAAGGCCAGCAGAATGATGAAGGTAATCATAGCCAGAATGACGACAGGCTGTGTCAGGTCACCGAAAGACAGAGCAACTTTCTTGGCATTCGCTGCCAATAATTTGGCATTACGCAGACCGATGACAGCCAGAAACATCCCGACACCGGCACTGATGGAAATCTTGATGCCTTTGGGAATGACCATGACGATAGCCTTGCGGATCCCCAGAACGGTGACGAGAATGAATAAAATCCCACTTAAAAATACGATGGCACTGGCGATGCTGACGGATACATGCTGCAGCTGTACCAGGGTGATAGAAAATATGGCTGCGCTACCCATTCCCGGAGCCAGGACAAAGGGCCGATTGGTATACAGGCCCATAGCCATAGTTGTCAGAAAAATCATCAATACCATAGCCGTCAGGACGGCACCGCCGGGCAGGCCGGCTTCTCCCATCATATGTGGCACGACGGCCAGTACGTAACCCATCGTAGCAAAAGTAGTCAGTCCGGCTATAACTTCTGTACTAACAGACGAATGAAACCGACTGAGATGAAATTGTTTTTCACATGCATCACTAATCCAAGCATTCATGTGCTGATTCCTCCTCTGAAAATGCGCACTGAATTTTTTTATAACGGATTCATTATATGCTTCTAATTTACATATTGCAATGCAAGTTTCAGGAATACATGAGAAAAAACGACGCCAGTTCATCAGAACAAAAAAAACGGAAGATGCTTTGTCAGCTGGCATCTTCCGTTTTTGGTGCGCCCGGCATGGGCGCACTCTAATGGGTGAAAGTCCCTAGGCCGCC